>Ga0114932_10001438_pt1 | contig 27022 bp, 15 predicted proteins | sample 2SBtaG_2_FD_87286 | JGI IMG/M metagenome (GOLD analysis project Ga0114932, IMG submission 87286) | Deep subsurface microbial communities from Kolumbo volcano to uncover new lineages of life (NeLLi) - 2SBTROV12_ACTIVE470 metaG | ecosystem: Environmental > Aquatic > Marine > Volcanic ...
ACATCTTCAGGTATAACTTCTGATTCTAAAAAAGTTACAATGTATATTGCGAGCGGCACTTTAGGTAGCACGTATCGTGTAGAAATATTAGTGGCAACAGACGCCTCTCAAATTGTTGAGGGCGATGGCATCCTTTATGTAACGGATCAATAATATGGCAACATGGCAAAACACTAGCTTAATTATGCTGCGCACGTTATTAAATGACGCTGGCTGCGATGCCGTGCGTTACACTCCACAACGATTAGACGATCTGTTAATTACAGCTGCTTATATAGTACCTATGGAAGTTAATTTTAAAAATACTTATGTGGTTGATGTAGAAACAAGAACCATTACTCCTGATCCTTTATATCCTACCAAGCAGGATGATGGTGATGAGCTGGTTAATTTTTTAGTATTAAAAGCAGCTTGTATTGCTGATGAAGGTAATTTTAGAACAGCTGCATTAGCTCAAGGGGTAACAGCTAGAATTGGTCCAGCTTCTTTACAAACTAGTAGCTATGGTCAATATTTAGGAACACTGCTTAATGAGGGTCCGTGTAAATCATATGAAGAGCTGAAAAAGATTTATAACATGAGCTACGACGGAGCAAAAATTATTCGTGCGGTTATGTCTCCCTTTGTTGCTAATGACTATGATCCGAGTAATATGCTGGGATCACTTGGCACGGCTAGCAATCAGGGTTTAGGCGGTATCTATCCTAGATATTAAGGGGTTGAATTATGGCAGATGTGATTACATATGTAATGTCGGGAACTGGGCCTTACCAGTCGACGACTATTAATAACGGAGGGGCTATTGTAGGTTCTCCTCGCGGAAGTGGTTTCCTCAATACTAACTATACCTTTGGTGAAGGTTACAACGGAGCAGCTACTACAAGTTCTACGCTTCCCTCCACGGGAACTGTATTTGCTAAGTATGACACTGCTTTTACTGGATGTCCTCCTTGCTCTTAAGGTGTAGTTAATGGTTAATCCATTTAGCGGAATTATAGACAGTAGTTTAAAAACCGTTTTCAATAATGCTATTTCGGCAATATTAGAGAACGACGCTTTAACTATTGCCTGTACGCTAGATTATGGTATCACTAGATATGAAAGCTGTGTTAACTGCGTCTTTGATCCTATTGGAAGAAAGTCTTCTAATCGATTTCAAGACGGTGGTCCTGTCCCATTTCCTTTTGGGGGAGTCTGCCCTTTGTGTAACGGTGTGGGACAAAAACCTATCATTAGTTCAGAAGATGTTAACTTAGCCGTTATTTTTGACCCAAGGCAGTTTTTAGAAATTTCAACCCCTGTAAATACTGCTGACGGCTATATACAAACATTAGCTAAAAAAGAGATGACTCCTAAACTTAGGCGGGCAAAAGAAATTATAGTAGCTACAGAGGTTTCTGGATTTTTTACACATAGATACGAGCGAATGAGCGAGCCTACTCCTATTGGTTTAGGTAATAATGAATTTGTTATTTGCACTTGGCGCAGGGCGGGTTAATGACTATTATTGCCACTATTGAATTAGAATCTCGTTTTCCTTCTAAATTTAGAAAGAATGTTGTTAGAGAAATTACTAATATAATTAAGGGCCGAGTAGATAAAATTAAGACTACTATTACAGAGGGGCTTAGAGAATCTGTCAGGGAATCATTAATGGCTACTCCTGAATATCAGTCTATTATACAAGGAAAATTAAAAGCACAGTTGGGTATTCCAGAATCCAACACTCGAATTTTGTCGATTATTGATACATGGGTAAATAATATTTCCGTAAAAGTTAAAGTGGGTAAGAGCCCATTTTTATCTATAGAAATTGGTATTATAAAAGATGATTATAGCGATGTATTATCACTTCCACACGCAAGCTATACATATAAAAGTAGGCGAGGCCAAGGAACAATACCGTGGTTGAAATGGTTGCTTTTAGAAGGTGATAAAAGAATAATAACTAAATATGAATTTTCACAGAATACGAGAGGCAGTCGTACAGGCATGGGAATCATGATTAGTAAGCACAGGGGTGGTTGGCAAGTTCCTCCAGAGTTTTCGGGCACTTCAGTAGATAACTTTGCTACGCGAGCATTAGGAAATATCGAACAGGTGATTGATCAGTTAGTAGAAAAAACGGTTAAGGGCATTTTAAAATGAGTTGTACTATTTCTACCCAACTGCAACGCGTTTCCAATGTTGGAAATACTCTTTTAAATTCAGAGTTAGAATCTAATTTAAAGAGTTATCTCGACTGGGGACTATTAGGGATTGGTGGATGGTTTAATGTAGAGATTCCGACTTCTGGCGCGTGGGGTGGTACTTTTGATCAATTAAGACTAGTTGATGACCCTTCTTATTCAGCAGGTCAAATATGGGAAAGTGCTCGCAAGGATTGGGTCTGGGAGACTGGAGTTCCTTATACTGGTGGGTCTCCAATTCAAATAACTGGAGTCTCAGTAAATGGCACATTTTATGGGACCGGAGATGCCACTTATGGACATCATTACAATTATCCTTTAGGTAGGGTGGTATTTGACAATCCCGTTTCCACTAATTCTACAGTTAAATTAGAGTATAGTTATAGAAATGTCCAGACCTATATTGCAGATCAAGCTCCGTGGTGGGACGAACTACAATATAATTCTATGAGGGTAGATGACGCTACATTTCAGCAGGTCGGTTCTGGTAATTGGGCTATTTTAGCTAATAATAGAGTTCAGATGCCAGCTGTAGTAATTGAGGCCGTTCCTCGCAGAATCTATCAGCCCTATGAGTTAGGCAGCTCTAATAACTTTATCACACAAGATGTTTTGTTCCATATAGTTGCTGAGTCTAGATGGTGGAGAAACCAACTTGTGGACATTATTTCTATACAAAAAGATAATACATTAATGCTTTATGATTCCAATAAATTAGCGGATTCTGGAGCATATCCCCTTGATTTTAGAGGCATGGTTATCGCACCCGAAAACAACTATTCTGGATTAGTGACCACTCCGGGATATCAATATACATCTGCTAGAATTACTGATATGGGAGTTACAGAGATGGAATCTTATAACTCCAGATTGTATGAGGGTACGGTTAGAGCGAGTTTTGAAGTTATTTTGTCTTAATGGTGTATCTTATAGGTAGATTTCCTCCCCATATATACTGAAAAATTAAGAATTTCCCAAGCACAGGAGAGATTTAATGGCTAATAGAATTTATTTTGCAAATCAACAAGTGGCTTTCCGTAAAGACGGTGACATTACTTGGCTTGCCGCGCACGGTGTTCAGTCTGTTGCTGTCACAACTACTTTTAACCTAGAACAAGCTTTTGAGCTTGGTCAATTGGCAATTTATGAGAATATTGAAGGTGTGCCTGATATTGAAATTACGATGAGCAAGGTTTTGGATGGATATCCATTAATTTACCATCTTGCTACAGATGAAGATACGCATGGTCATGGTCCTACGTTAGCCGGACGTGCCAATGCTAGCTGCATTGTAGGTTTGGGTATCTGGCCTGACACGCAAGATAGTGCCAGTGGAAACCCGGTTCAACAAATGGAAGCCTCTGGTATGTTCTGTAGCGCTGTTAGCTATAACTTCCCACTTGAAGATAACTTTAGTGAAGATGTTACTCTTGTTGGTAATAATAAGGGGTGGCAGAATGGAATCGGGGCAGGTGCTATTGGCTGTGCTACCCCCGGATGGGCATTTGCTACTTCGACGGGCGACTTTTCAGTCTTGGATGCTCCATTTGCGGGTTCGACTGCAGGAGAAGCTACTGGCTCTTACGGTGGTGTCAATCGTCGTGAGAACTTAGCATTTAATAGCTCTACGGCCTCAGATGCGGGTGGTCCTGACTATACATATCTTCCAACTGAAATTCCCGGTGTTGATAGCAACGGTTGGATGAGTCCTAAAGACGCTAACAATACAGCTCACATTCAAAGTATTACGGTTTCGACAGACTTAGGCCGTGAAGAGCTGTTTGAATTGGGTACGCGACAGCCTTATGCTCGCGTGGTTACATTCCCAGTGGAAGTTACTTGCGATATTGAAGTTTTGTCTCTCAGCGGTGACTTGATTAATGCCTTTGCTGATGGGTGCGTAACTTCAGTTTCTCCCTGTACAGGTATTGTTGATAACTTAAGTGATCAAAGAATTCGTATTGCCGCGTGTGAAGGTACTCGAATTTATCTTGGTGAGAAAAATAAGCTTGCGTCGGTTAACTATGGTGGAGGAGATGCTGGTGGAGGTAATGTAACAGTAAGTTACAGTTATACCACTTTTAATGACTTCACTGTTCTTCATCCAGAAGATCCTAATGGTTCGGGAGCTGCTTGGTGGGCCAACAGAGCTAACTACCTGACTGCATAAGTAGAAAGGTTAATGTATTAGACACAATGGGGGGAGAGGTTTTTGCTCTCCCCCTTTTGTCAGTAGTAAAGCGATAGCCTTGGCAAGCAAATAAATAAGGATTTGAGGCGAGTTTTAGCTACTGACTTTTAATGGGGCATGTAAATGGATGAAGGACGTAGGAATTTTTTAACTTATCAAATTATTAGTGGCATAAAGATTATTTCTATAGACGATATTAAGTATCGTCTTATTGCCCCTTCTAAGGAAATACGTTTTCTGGCAGAGCATATTTATCAGGAAACTGTACAATCTTTGCGATTTGATAATTTAATTACCAAAGAAAAATCTAAGTTATTTCTTATAGGTTTAGGAATTTGGGGTGATGCACACCGTGAAGACTTAGAGAAACTAGAAAAACATATTGAGGATAAAAAGATTTCTTTATATAAATCTCTATATGATTCTGATAGACAAAAACGTCTTAGGAAAACCCTTAATATAGCTAAAAAGTCATTAAATAATGCCCTTATTAAGAAACATTCTTTAGACTATATGACTTTAGATTATCATGCTCATTTAACAAAAAATAAATTTATTACTGCTATGTGCTTGCGGGATAATAAAGGAAATCATGTTTATGATGAGGAAAGTTTTTGGCATGCAGATTCAACTATTTTAGAAAAAGTTATTAATTTTCTTGATAATGATACTATATCTATAGAGGAGTTTAGGGGAATAGCACGTAATGATCCATGGAGAACATTATGGAATTTAGGTAAAGAATCGTGCATGGGAGTTCCTCCTGTAGAATGGACAGATGATCAAAAGACATTGGTAACGTTTGCTAAAATGTATGATAATGCCTATCAGAGTATGGAATGCCCTCCTGATGAAGTATTTGAAGATGATGATATGTTTGACGGATGGCTTATTGATCAGAGAAGGAAGCGTGAAAAGGAGCAGAAACAGAAACAGGTAGATTCTATAAAGAGTGTACCAGATAAAGCTCAGGAGGTCTTCTTACATGCTCCTACTAGAGAAGATGCTGACAACGTATATGATTTAAATGACGCTGACGCTCGTATGAAAATTAAGCAGCGTCAAAGAATGATTGAGAATCACGATGGAATAGTAGAAGCGCAACATTTACCAGACACTCAATTAGAGTTGCGTAGACAACAAATAAATGAGTTTAAATCGAAAATGAAAGGAGGACGCTAATATGGATTATGATGATGATTTTACAGAGTTTAAACATCAAAGTAGTAAAAGACGTACTGATCGCGATTCTAGTTATAAAGACAACTCGAAACGTAGATTACTTAATATACTTAAGAAAAAATTTGACACAACCATTATTGGCTCACTTGCGGCTTTTGAGGAAAAGTTTGGAGATTTATGGGGTCATGGCTTAGCCATGAATGACTTAGACGAGGACCAAAGATATTGGAGAGATGTATGGATGGAAACACGATCTAAAGTGTTAGACAATGGTAATTCCAATTTAAGAGCTGCGCAAAATGAGATTGCTCAGTACACACTTTCTTGGAATCGTTATGTAACTAATTTTTACAGGAATAATGAGGAGTCTTAATATGCCAGAAGAAAAAACTAAAACCAGAAGAGAGTTTACGGTAGATGGAAAGAAGTATGCTGTACGTGTCCCACAGGTGCAGGATATTAAAGAAGCTAATGAAATGCGTGCTAAAACCTTTAATACTTCACTTAGTAGGGGTGATTTATTAAGAGATCAACTAGAAGGAGAACTCCGTAAAAGGAAGCTTTGGAATGATGATCGGGAAGAGGAATATCAAACATTAAGGCGGCTCACATTAGATAGTGAGTATAGACTCCAAAAGGGGGGTGTCAAGCTTAGTCAGGCGCGAGCCATAGCCTTAGAGATGACAGCTAACCGTAATAAGATGGTGGAATTGCTGTCTTCTCGTACAGATTTAGACGCTAATACATGCGAAGGAAAGGCCGATGCATCACGTTTTAACTTTCTCTTCTCATGCTGTTTGGTGTATGATGAAGATGACGGTGAACATAAAGTAGACGATCTTTATTTTCCTAATAAATTAGATGGTTATTTAACAAAACAAGATGATCCGGTTGCTGTTGCAGGAGCCACTGAATTTTATTACTTAGTTTCTGGTAGTGACAGCCTTGATGCTAAGCTTCCTGAGAATAAGTTTCTTAGAAAGTTTAATTTTGTAGATAAAAAACTACGCTTGATTGATAAAGATGGACGACTGATTAATAAAGATGGTAAGCATATTGATAAAGATGGTAATTTTATTAAATGGAATGCAGATGGTACTTCGACGACTGTAGATCCTGCAGGTAGAATCGTTAACGATGAAGGTAATTTTGACGTAGAACACAGTCCATTTTTAGATGATGATGGAAATGCTGTAGATTCTGCTGATTGGTGGCTTGACGACGCAGATATAACAGAAACAGAAGAAGTGGTAGAAGAAACAAAAGAAGTAGTGGAGGCGGTAAAAACAAAGCCTAAAGCAAAAACAAAACAGAGCAAAAAGAAAACCGTCGAAGCTGCGAGTGAGAAGTCTGACAATTGAGTGTTATGGGGATAGTGGTCATACCGGAAACAGTTTTAACTGTTTGATGGTATGGCCATTTTTTTATATTGAGGTAGCTAATGGCTTTTAATATCAATGCCCATGTTATTTTGAACGGTCCTAAGAACATTAAGGCCGTTACAAAAAAGATTCAAACTCAATTAGGAAGTGTTAACGCTTCTATTAATCTTAAGATTCCTAAAAATCTTAGCAAGCAAATGACCTCCTTTAATAAGGGGCTTGCAAATCTTAATAGGAATATGAGCGCGCTGCAATCATCGGCTGCAACAGCAAATACTCACTTGAGTGGATTGGGAACAGGGTTTAAGAATTTAAATGCATCCAGCACTGCTATGTCTAAGTCTCAGTCAAAGGTTCAAAAATCCTTACAGCAGACAGGCAAGAATGTAGCTGAAGCTCGCAGTGAAATTCAAGCTTTTGGTAAAGATGCCGCCTTAGCTATTAGAAGATTTTCTGCTTTTACAGTAGCTACTGGTGTTGTATTTGGGTTTGTTCGAGCCGTACAGAGTGCTACTAAAGCTGCTATAGACTATGAGCGAGAAATCACTAAAGTTGTACAAGTTACTGGTGCTGGCAGAGATTCTATAGGCAAGCTTAAAGCTACTATTGATGATCTTTCTAATTCTCTCGGTGTTGATGCTAATGAATTAGCTGCCTTGTCTCGAACATTTGCACAGACAGGTCAATCCATTGATCAGGTTCGCGCCTCTATTAAAGCGATTGCTCGTTCTAGCTTAGCTCCTTCGTTTGGAGAAATGAAGAATACAGCTGAAGGTCTTATTGCTGCCTTGGCACAGTTTAATATTGCAGCTAAAGATTCTGAAGCTATTTTATCTAGTATTAATGCTGTTTCTAAGAAGTTTGCTGTTGAATCTGAAGATCTCATTTCTGTTATTCGGCGTGCTGGTGGTGTGTTTTCACAAGCTGCTGGTCAGTTTGATGATCCAAAGAAATCTTTAAATGAATTAATTGGTATTTTTACTGCTGTTAGATCCACTACTCGTGAAAGCGCCGACACTATTGCTGTAGGTTTAAGAACTATCTTTACGAGAATCCAGCGTAGAGGTACTATTGACTTCTTAAAGCAATTTAATATTGAGTTGCAAGATGCTCAGGGTAACTTTGTAGGATTATTCCCCGCATTTCAAAAGTTATCTCAAGGATTAGGAGAGATTATTAGAAAAGGTGATGCTCTCACCCTTTCCGCTATTACTGAAGAGCTGGGTGGTGTTCGTCAAGTGGGTAAATTAATTCCAGCTATTACTCAATTTAATAAAGCTTTATCCGCCACTAAGATTGCCGGAGAAGCCGCTAAAGAAGGTCTTGGTCAAGATGTTGCCTTAGCATTACAACCTCTAGGAAAACAATTTGAGCAGCTACAAAAAAGATTTATGACTTTGGTTCGTACCATATCTGAATCTAAGACATTTCAGAATTTGGCCAAAGTTGCTTTATCTATTGGTAATGCATTTTTAAGCGTTGCCGAAACTCTCAAGCCGCTTATTCCTTTGATGACTACGTTTGCTGCCATTAAAATTTCTAAGGGTTTGTTTGAGTTTGGAAAAGGATTTGTTGGTGGATTTAGTAAGGGTGGTGGTGCTGCTGGTGCTGGTGAAACTTTAGGTGGTGGAATTAGTGGAGGAGCCGCAAGAGAGAGACGGGTCGCTGATACGGGAGCACAGCAAGCCCTAACAGTCGCCGTTAAAAGCAATACTACTGTTATGGGTACTAACACAACTGCTTTACAAGGAGTTACTAGTGCCTTACAGAGTATGGGGAATACCATTGCTAATACTACTACTCAAATGCTTGGAGCAGTAGGAAATCTTATTAATGCTCTTAACCGTAGTGGTGGAGGTTTTGGAAGGACTCCTAAAAAGTTTGCTAAAGGTGGCCCTGTTACAGGACCGTCTCATGCTCAAGGTGGAGTTCCTGCTATTCTTGAAGGTGGCGAGTATGTTATTCCTAAGGGGTATGCGGAAGGCGGAACTGTTTTAGTAACTTTGAAGAAAGATAAATTTGGGGGCGCTTTTTTTGAAGGAGATACTGGTGGATTAAATGTTCCCGAAGGCCAGACAGTTCATGGAAAAAAACCGACTAGTCCAAGAGGAAATTTATTAAGAATATTGCAAAATAATCCAACATTGTTAAGAGCCCATCGAGGGGATGAGCCAGCAAGTTATCGTGCTACGGGTGCTGATAAAGCAAAGGTAGAAGCTGTCCTTAAACATATTAAAAATAAAAAGCCTACATCTTCGGCAGAGCTAAGTACTTCCCCAAATGTTCTCGGTGCGACAATGCATTTATTAAAAGGAAAGAAAGGTCTCACTCCAACACAACAGAAAGCTTTCCGAAGCCAAGATAATGCAAAAGAGAAGGCGACCCCTCAGCTTATTTTGGGAGCTTTGGGAAAATTAAGATATATTCAGGACTCCGATTCTACCGACATAGGAAAAATTAAAATAAGAACAGACGGTCCTTTAACAGCTGCTGTTGCTACTCCAGAGTTGCTTGAAGCAGGACTTTTAGAGGAGGTAAAGGAACTAAGCAGGGAAGCTTTTGGTGGATTATTATCATCTATTACAGCTTCTGAAACTTTTAAACAAGTTGGAGTAAAAGGAACTCCTTTAGATCCTGATGATGAAACTCTTAAAACGGCTGTTCAAGATTTAATTGCTGAAGATGCCAAATCTGCCAGAACTGCCATTGAAGGATATGTTTTAGAAGGATTAATAGCTTCTGTAGGGCAAATGAAAATGGGGGGAGGTCAAACTACATTTGACTTTCATGGAGGTCAAGTTGCCGCCGAGGGGTTCGATGATATTTTTGGGGAGGGGGCAGGTGAAAGACTAAACGCTCTTAAGGCTTTTGATGCTAAAAGAACTATGACTGCCGAGGCTATTAATTCTATTGTTTCTCAAAAATCTGCTAAGGAAATGACTGCTGATGATATTGTGAGCGCTGTATTCATGGCTTCCGGTGGTCCTGTCTTCAAACCCCGAGGAACAGATACAGTTCCCGCCATGCTCACTCCGGGCGAGTTTGTTGTTAATAAAGATTCTGCTCAGAAGATTGGTTATGGAAACTTAGGAAAAATGAATCATCTTGCTAAAGGTGGCGTAGCCTCTAAAGGCAATGTGATGCAGTATTTTAGAGCTGGTGGTGGAGGTGGATTTGCAGGCGCAGCAATGGATATGGGAGTAGCAGTATGGGGCGCGCTTACTAGTGCTGTGGAAACAGCAACCGATGTTATTGAGAGTTCTCTCGTTAGTAGTGTTGAAAAAGCTGGAGAGTCACTCGTTACTAGTACTGGAGCAGTAACAAATGCTCTGGGGGGTGCGCTTGTTGCTACTGTTGAAAAGACAGGAGCCACCCTTGATTCATGGGATCAAAAGATTCAAGGCTCAGCCATTATGGCAACAGAGAAACTGAATAAACTTGCAGGGTCTGCTGCGGGGATGGTTGGTACAGCCGGAGGAAAAGTTGCTGGGGCTGCGGGGTCTGTAGGAACAACACTTATGGGTGATGCATCTGCCATGCTAGGGGGAGTTACTAATTTAATATCTGGAGCTGCAAAAAGTTGGTCAGATTGGCTTCCTGATAAATCCGTTGCCGACAGTGGAGTGGACAATAGACTTCCAACGACTCCTCAATATCAGCCTCCTGCTGCTGCGCAGGCCAGAGAGGCTGTACATACAGCATCTAGCGAGCTATCTACTGCTGAGAAAAATACTGCCAAATCGCTTGATCAGTACGTGCAAACTATGGCGGATTCTAGTGCAAGTATTGAGCAGCAGGAGGAAGCCACAAAGGCACTTGCTGCAGCACAACAAAAAGAAGCGGAAGCTGTAGATAAATTAGCTGCTGCTGAAGAACAGTTAGCTCCTATTTTAGCCGCTAGAGGTGCTAAGATTGCTAAAGAGGAAGAGGTAAGGACCAAGGCTGCGGCTGAAGAAACAGCAGCAATTGCAGCGTCTATAAAGGCAAGACATGAAGCTATTAATGCCACTATAGATTCTAAAAAAGAAGATATTGAAACGCAGTTAAAAGGGGAGGGAGGGGCTGAGGATAGAAAAGCATCTGCACAGCAGAAAGTAAACGAGGCTGCGGCAAAAGTTAGACTTGCTGAAAGAGACAGAGATAAACCGAAGGGGCGGGCGAAAGGTACTGATCTGACTGACGATGATAAAAAAGCCCTGCAGCGCGTCGTTAATAAGGAGCAAGCAAAATTAGAAACTGCTACAAAGAAATTAGCAGAAGCTAAAGAGGAGGAAGCGGCACTAATCCAGAGGCAAAAAGACCTGTATGCTAGAGGAAATGCGCCACTTAATGCTTTAAACAAGGCTAATACAGCAGCGGCAAAAGCCAAAGAGGCTCATACGACAGCTACTGAGAAAAGTAAAGATGCTATGAGCAAGATTACCTCCTTAGTTCCCGGTCCCGGTGGAGGACCCGGAGGACCCGGAGGAGGCGCTGGAGGCGCTGGAGGCGCTGGAGGTGCCACTGGTGCTGCAGACTCAGGCAATTTAGTCCGAGGGGTGGGCGCTGCCACCACCGCAGTAGTTGGATTTACAACTGCGATTTCTAGCTTTGATATAAAAAGTCCTATAAATTCTCTTTTTAGTTTGAGTCTAGCATCAAAAGAAGCTGGAGATGCATTTAAGTTCCTTGGTCCGGCTATACAAGAATTCCTCCCCGGCATTAAACAAATGATTGGTGGAAATTCTGCAGCTTCCCAAGCAATTGATTTCTTTGGTAAGGAAATAGATGGTGTTAAGGGCGCTCCGAAGAAATTTGCTAGTTCGCTTAAGGATGGAGCTAACGCGTTTAAAAAAGGAATGGGTAAAGGAATGGGTGGTAAGATGAAAGCCTTGAGAGCTGGGCTTAGTGCAACTAAAGGTTCTCTCTTAAAGGTCTTTAATGTTAATAGTATGAAAGGATTGTTGGCTAAGGGTCTAACTGGAATTCCCGGTATTGTTACATCTCTTATTGCTGGACCCATTGTTGGTGCTATTTCTGGAGCAATTTCAAGCTCAGTATTTGGCGAAAAGGAAAAAATTGAAGGCACTAACATAGAAGGTTTCCAAAATACCGGAGGTGCTGGTGGAGCTGTGGCTGGTGGGTTAGAGGCTGCTGGAGGAGCTGCAAGCGCAGGTTTAGCTACTGCTGCCATGTTTGGTCCTGTCGTTGGTGCTATAGTAGCTGGTGGAGTATTAATTAAAGGTGCATTTGTTGGAGCTGCTAAGCAAGTAGAATTTAATGCATTTAAAGAAATGGGTAAGGCTGTTAAAGAAGCAACTGGAATGCTAGATAAGTTTAATGCGCTTAGCACAGTTACCCCAGCAGCTATGAAGAATCTTAATGATTCTATTGAAAAGGTGGATAAAAACTTTGATAAGTCATTTGATGCATCTTTGGCACGAGAACAAACTGACCAAGCCTTTACTGTTAGTGGACTGCTTGGTAAAGGGGGAGCAGCACAAACCGCTCTTGGTGCTGAGGATTCTCAAGTAGCTGGAGCAGCTGCTAGTACTGCAGCAGGAGCAACAGTAGGACTTGCCGTTGGTGCTGTTGCCTTAACTCTAGCTGCAACCAAAGCCGGTGCCGCAGTAGGAGCAATGGTAGGATCTTTCATTCCTCTTCCCGTTATAGGAACAGGGGTTGGCTTAGCTATAGGCGCTACAGTGGGAGCTTTAACTGGCTTAGCACTGGCTATGTTCAGCACAGACAAGAGTGCTGAAGCTGCAGGTAAAGCATTTGATAAAGCAGCTAAACAAATCACTCCAGAGTTCTTAGAAAATCTTGATAAAGCTTTCCAGAAAACCGTTAGCAGTATGATGGATGAGTTAGCAGCGGTAGATCCTTCTATTGTTCAAGATTTTAGTGATATTTCTACAGAAAATATGGATTTAAGTGCTAGTGGAGAGGCAGCTGCCACAAATACTGCACTTGAACAAATGAACAGCACTTTGGTTAAAACTAAAGGGGCTTTGGAAGGAGCTGGTGAGGGCGGTAAGAAATTTATGTCAGAATTAAATAGGATGATGGCGCTGAAAGTTAAACTTAATTTGGTTGATGCTGTAAGAACCGAAGCTGAGTTTATGGATAAAGAATCTGGCGATATCATGAAGCAAGCCTTCCAAGGCATTAAAAATAGTATTGATTTTGGAAGTACTCCTGAAGAAGCCGCAGCTGGCTTTGCAAGAATGAGATCGCAGATCAAACAAATGGCTGATGTAGCTCCTCATGTTAAAACAGCACTGTTAGAGCAAGTAGATGCGCAGCAAAAACAAAATGCTGAGGCATTAGATACTGCAGCAACTGCTAAAGTTGTAGAAATGCGCATGAGAGAGGCGAAGCAAGCCTTTGATGCTTTAGCTGCAGGTCTTGATAATTTCTCAAATACAACCAAAGGAATTGCAGATCAACTAGGAATTTTTGTTGGTAATGTAAAGCAAGAGTTTGACAATCTATTTTCAGATTCAATTCAAATGGATCAAGTGAATGAGTTTAATCCATTCTCTAATATTGATGCCGCCAGTCGGTCACAAATTCGTGGAGGTATGGAACAGGTTAGAAGTTTGGGAGGATCAGCTGATGGAAAAGAAGATCCATTTAAAGGTATGGAAAGCTTAGTGGCGGAATCTAAGGAAATTCCATTTGCTATTGCAGATGCTCTGAGAGAGCTTGCACCAGAAGCTAAGGGTGGTAAAGTAGATAATTCAAGAGTTCTTGTTGCAATTGAAAAAAGCTTAGGCGAAAGAGGGATAGTTGACCTTCCACCTCAAGCATTAGCTGGATTAAAGAGTACAATAAGTGGTGCGATGAGCCGACAGGGTGAAGATGCAACTGTATTTTCTGCAGATGCCTTAGAAAAATTATTGTCTGAGCAAGGTGATGTAGTTAACAATATAGCAGCATTAAGTGAGCAGGGTCGCGCCGCCATGGAAACTGCTTTTGAAGCATCTCAAGCTTATAGAAATGCTTTATTAAATGTTGCCTCTCTACAACAACAAATGGTGGAGAAAGAGCGAGATATGAAGCTCTCCATGTTAGATAAAGAAGCTAACGTGAGAGACCGCATCAATAAAGCTCTAGGACGTACTCCTGATGTTATGGAAAGTGCTCTGTCTGATTTAGGCGGTCGCTTAGAGACTATGACTGGAGAAGTTTCCGGCGAGGGTGGTATGACTACTGGAGTAGCTGGTGTTGGTAATGTTTTTGATGTTGGTCAATTAACACAACAAAGAGAAGACTTACAAACAAAGCGTGATCAATTGCGGGGACAGCTAGGTGTAAAGCCCGGTCAGATTTTTGATGCAGAATCTGTTGATGTTTCGGATACGGCACAAAAAGAAGCAGCTCAGAAATTAGGGCTTGTTAATGCTCAGCTTAATGGAAATACAGCAGCTTTAAAAGAGTTAGCTAATGATACGAGAATGCTAGCTGCTGTAGAACAACAAGTTGCTGATTTACAGAAGAAAGCTATTGCTGCCGAACAAGCTGCTCTGGGTCTTGCACAGCTTCAAATTAAACTTGCCTCTGGAGAGATAAGTCCAGAAGAGTTTAATAAGATCACGAAACCTCTTAATACTTTGACGCTTATGGCTAAGGGTCAGGCAGTTCCCTTAAATGACATGTCTAATTTACTTACATTAATCAATAATAAAGATCCCTTAGTCGCTGCTGAACTTGAACATATTATTGCAGCAAGTACGAAAAAGAGACAAGCAGCAGGTGAAACTGTTGTCGATGTTGTTACTGGAAAAGAACGACAGATTGAAGAAAGAGACGTTCAGAAAGAGTTTGAGAGGGATATAACAGAACGAGTAGCAGTGGGAGGGGCGGCCCTAGGAGATGCAGGTGTTAAAGATAAAATATTGCGCAACTTGGCGACTTCACGCGCCGCCGGGGATGCAGCTGAAAAGAAAGCTGCTTCTATGGGAGGTGTGGGTGACTTGCAAGCAGATGCTCAAAAGGCTTTATTTGATTCTCAGAAAAAGGGATTTGAGAAAATATTTGCTGATGCTAATCAAGGTCTTGATCTAGCTGTAGATAAATTTGGAGATGCTGTTGATAAATTTAGAGAATTAAGAGGGCTAGGTGTTAATACTGAACAAGCTGCTGAGAAAGTAATGGCCTCAAAGCAAAAAGTTCAGGAATTGAAAGACAAGCAAGCGCAAGCTCAGACACCAGAAGAGAAAGAAAAGATTGGTAAAGAATTACAAGATGCTCAAGTAGAATTATCACAATCTAAGAAAAACTTAGAAGCAGCTGAAGCTAAACAAAAGAAAGAAGTTGAGAAGGGAGATCGCGATGTAGAATTGAAAACTTCTGCTGTAACAAAGGCAGAGAAAGACTTGGAAGCTACTAAGAGAGAAAGTCAGGTAAAAAGTAGAGCTGCTACTATGTTACCTATCGCTGGAGCAGCCGCTGGAAGTGGCAGAAGCTTTATGTCGAATGTAGCAGAAAACTTTAAGACTCCAGAAGATGGAAAAGGCGCGGTTGATGGAGACCGTATTAAGAAGACGTTACAAATGGGCAGTGCGCTCGGCTGGGATACGAACTTTGATAAGATGGGTCCTGAGTTTATGGAGCAATCGGAAAGTTTATTTGCTGATTTTGCTGATAATATATTTGGAAAAGGAACTAAAGCAGCTGCTAATTTTGCTAAACAAATGGAAGGGTGGAGAGACGCGACCTCAGCAGCAGGTGATGACGCAGAGCACTTTATGAAATTGGTAGAAGGAGGTTTGCCAAATGCTTTAAAAGCAGCCGCTGCTTCAGACAACGCTTCTCAAGAGGCAGTTAAAGCGGCGGAAGATCGTTTACAAGCAGCTAAACAACAAAGGGATGAAGCTAAAGCGCAACAGGGGGTATTGAAACAAAGTGTGGCTGACGATGAAGTAGCAAGAAATAAAGTTCTTTCCGGTGAAGTTCGAGCTACTCCAGCTGCACAACAAAGAGGGTCAGCAGCAGAGACTGCTACAGACTTGCAGCAAAAAGAGAGGGCGGCAGCCCCACCCACGGCACCAGCCAGAACAGTTGGACCGGAAGAGCAGAAAGTATTAGACAGGCAGAGAGAAGAGTCTGGCGTCCTAGATGAGATAACGGCCGGAATGGACGTGACAGGCATGGCCAATACAAATTTCGGTGGTCTCGATACTAGCGAAATCGCTCAACGCGCCGTGGCAAAGCAAAACAAAGAATTGCAAGAGGCAAGAGCCAAAGATCAACGAGCTGGCACTGCAGCTACAACGTCACTACCTCCAGCATTAAGTAACATGACGCTAGAAGATATGGAACAAACGGAGGGGATGACCGCTGTAGATGCTGCAAAGTACATGGAAGATAAAAGGACTGCGCAAGCAAAACCTGCTGATAAAGCAAAAGCAAAACCCGACTTTATGAAAACAAAAGAAGAGAACGAGGCAGATCTTCAGACTGGCCAAGCTGAGCATCGGGCAAGGTTGGAAGCTCAACTAAAGGCGTCTCCAATTAAACAACTTACTACTGAAGACATGAAAAATATAAAGAAAGCTAAAGAACCTTTAAATGTTGATGCAGCAGAAACACAACAAAAGGATACGCAAACAACACTCAATGCATTTAGAGCTACTGCTATGAAGAGTGCAGATGCAAATATTAGAAAGGGAGCTGGGTCATTATTTATGGGTGGGACTGCAGGAGGAGGGCCTAAGCGAGCTGTAAAGAAAACACGAGAAGAAAGGGTTGTAGATAATATAGCAAAAGGTGAAGCAAAATTAAAGAAATTAGAAGGTCGTGGAGCTGTATCTAGTGACGCCTACCGGAAGCAGCAGGAAAAACTTGAAAATATGAAACGTACTTGGGAGCAAGAATCTGGTTTTGGAACTCTTGATGATTTTTATAGTGGAACGACACAACCTTCTACACAAATGCCCGGTGATGGAACTGAACTTCCGCCCGGAGTAACAGATCCAGCAGCAGCTGGTGTGGCTGGACAGGAAACTCTTGCAACTACACCTCCTGAACAGGCTCGCGCGGCGACGGGTCAGACTCCTCCAACAACAGAACGGGACCAGCAACAGGGACCGCAGCCGCAAGGACCGCAAGCTCCCGGAGCGCCCCCTGCTCAAGTAGGAGAAGCGCTTAGTAAAGGAGCTGTTGAGTTAAGCGCTGCTTTAGTTAGTTCTGCTCCAGAAATGGCTATTGGATTTGTTGAAGGTGTTAAAGGTAATATGGAAGGTGTAGGTAAGATTATTGCCGATGAAATGAAAGCTAACTTAGCAGGAACCGATATTACTATTAGCGCAAAGATGGGTCCGATTACGGTACAATTAACAGATGGTGGAGGAGCGTTGCAGAAAATGGAGAAGGGCTTTGTTGGTAAGATGCAAGAAGCAATTGGCACCGCAATTAATGGTTTGTTTAATACTGATGGTTCGACAAAGAGTAAGGATACCAATGCTGGTATGTTCGACAATCTTCCGAGCAAATAAGAGGGTGATATAATGCCTTTAGGTGATGGAATTTCTTTTAAATACGGCGATTATGAGTTTGATCCAAGGCCGTTATTTACAGTTAATAAAGAAATCATGAAGACTGCCTCAAATTCGGGGCTTGGCACAAAATATAGCATGAGTTTAAATGGTAATATATTACCTACAGGAGTTGATCTTGATAATGCTAAAGGAGGTCTCACTCAGGTATTTTCTGGAACTGATGCTTTAAGAGATGCTTTTGCACAGGACTTTAATTTATTAATTCTTCAATGTGACACTGACAGCCCTCTAATTAGTGGTTATCCTAAGATTATTAGTGTAGATGTTAATCATGCTAGTGATAACTATGTTCAACGCGCCGACTATACTATTAATTTAGAACTTCCGTCCCTAACAGGAACTGGATATGATTCAGCAGGAGTGAATTGTTACGGAACTGAAGTAGGAAACTTAAGTAGTAGTGGTTTAGTTTCAGTAAGTGATGAAATTAGCATAGAATTTTTGGATGAGCGAGTCGGTGGCGATATTGCTATAGCTGATTTTGGATCAATTCCTTCTGTATTTTCTATTCAAAGAACAGTGTCCGCGCAGGGTGATTCATTATGCACTGGTGCTCTATATACAGAGCCATGGCAACGAGCTAAGGAATATGTTGCTAATAATTTGGGCCTGACTCCAGAAATGACAGGTCTAACGGATCTAATGTGCGTTGGAAATATAAATGTTGCTAATAATTTTAGAAGTGTTAGTGTTAATAAAACTGAAGGTAGTGTTAATGCTACTGAATCTTGGATTGCTTATACTGGAGCAACTGCATCTACAGAAGAATTTGAAATAAGTATAGAGAAATCTATAGATCAACCACTTACTAGCATTTCCATTAATGGTACTATTCAAGGCTTAACAGATATAGGTTATGATGCTTGTAGTGCTACAGGGGCTCCTAAATTTAACCATGCATTAGCTGGTTGGAGCGGGGTTTCGGGCCTACTATATTCTCGTGCCCAATCAGTATATAACTCTGTACCTAATAGTAAGGGTAATCCTACAGGATTGCTAAATATTGAACCATTAAGTGAAAGTATTGGATATAATATTATTGGGGGAAGCGTAACGTACAATCATTCTTATGATGATAGACCGGACAATATGTACACAGGAGCTTTGACGGAAACTATTTCATTAACATATAATGAACCTACTGATGTTTTTGCATCGCTAACAGTATTAGGAAAAGCACGAGGACCGTTATTCCAAGATATATATACTTCTGGAGTAACCACTAGAGATATTTCTATTGATGCTATTATACCAGTTGAGAATGACAATACTAGTAATAGATTTACTGCACCTCCTACTGTATACGACGACTTTATTAACAACTATGAAGCATCTTTGACTAGTGTATATGGCTTTAATCAAGTATTTGTTAGTAGTCACTCGAAAAGTTGGGAACCAAAAGTGGGTCATTTTACTGTGAGCAAGTCGTGGACTGTAGGATATTGTATTTAATTTAGGAGCTATTGATGGCTACCAATGAATGTTCTGTTGTTAATCCAGCGGTTTATGGACCATACAAACAAACTATATTTTTAGGATGTAGTGTTTTAGGGTTTACTGCTACTGCTGGATGGAATGGTCAAAATTCAGAGGTTACTGTAGAATTAGCTCAAGATACATGTTCCCCTCCTGCTGATAGACCCAAAAGATATTGGGCTAACCCTACCACTATTTTCCAAGTAGCACAGTTATGGTATGGTGCTGATCCCGGCTTTACTTTTCCTAATATAGGCGCACCTGTATACTTTAGAGTAGAAGATTTTGAATATAGTGGGTTAATACAAGGATGGACCATCAAGGAAAGTCCTTCTGGAAGTCCCGTTTATACTGTTAAGATTGTTGATCCGCGCCCAGTTTTAGATCATACTCAAATTATTCTAGATAGTTATGAAGGTAGTATTAATGGAGTTTATAATCTTTTAAATGTATATGCTTATTTAGAATATACTTCAGGTGGAACCGGAAACTCCAATACAGACTGTGCAGATAATATTGTAGGTGGTATTGGAATTGGAGCACCCGCAAAAGGCTTTGGAGGCGCACAAAGAACCGAACGAGGAATTCCTTGGGACCGCATTAAAGATGGTATTCAAGATTTAGCGGGGTCTGTCGCAGGAACTCCCGACAGACGGTTTAGTATGGGAGGAGTGTTTTATAGAGAAGGAAGCGGTAACGGATGGGGAGAGCTAAATTTCGGCAATAGTGGGAATGTTGGAACTGCTAAATACCTTGTAGATATTTCAGATGTTCCTGATGCATATTTTACTGAATATCGTATTGGTGGACCTGTCACTTCATTAAGCGAGATTATCAATCAAGTTTGCGCAGATTCAGGCTGTGATTACTATGTAGAATTATTACCTACTGGTGGTCAGCTTATTATCAAAGTTCGTACAATTAGTAGAAGAAATCAACCTGCTCTAAATGGTATATCAAATTTTATTTTAGGTAAAAATATACTTTACGGCGGCGAAGGCATTGTTAATGATTCATATGGACGAGAGCTACGTTCAGAAATAAATACAAGCTTTGTTATTGGAGCAAAAGCCAGACAATATTTTGAGCAAGAGGCTTCATCATATATGACTCCTTTCTGGGGTTATGATGCTGAAGGAAACTTGATGGAGTCTAAGCTTCGCTCTGGGACTGCCAATAACTGGCAAGTATTATTAGATTTTCGTAAAATTAATTTAGCTCTTAATAACCCTGTTTCTTTAGATATAACAACTAATAGTAAAGGCTCTACTGGTTTTGGTTGGGTTGAAGAAATAGAGCTACGTTTAGCTCAGGGTGATTATGATACATTTAAAAATAAAATTTTATCACCCGTATATCCCGATACTGTTCTTAAAAAATATTTTGAAACAACAGTCAAACTAGGCGCGAGTAGGTTACTAGGGCTAAATCCTGCCGATGTACGATCTGTTCTCAATATCCCAACGGGGCAAGAGTCCGGTAAGAAATCAGGAGATGTTACTGGTAGCGAGGCTAGAGATGGTCAGGCAATTTATAATTGGCTAAGGTCTTATTCGAGCACTTTCTATGGAAAACAGTTCCTATTTCAAGTACCACATGTTTGTAAAGCTACGGATTCAACTACTGGTAAGGAAGTATTTAGTGATGAACCTTCTACAGAAGGAGCATGGCCTTCTTTAATACGGGGAGGTTCCTTAGTAGATAATACCGACCTATTGGGTATTACAGTTCCCAGTACTCAGGCAGACTTTTTTAGAGATGAAACTGGAAAAGTCCAAGCGATGGTTAAATTAACCGGGAGTAATTTAGATACTTCTGGGCTAGATGTCTCTGATTATCTAGTACATGGAAATAATGTTTGGATTAAAGCTACTGTGGAAGCTGAGTGGATTCAGGGAACTCCTGTTCAAGGAGTTAGTGATGATAATATTTATGCTGCATTATTACAAATACCTTCTGCTGTATTTAATAAGGTAGCAGCTTTATCTACTAAAACTAATGTTGAACTTATTGAAATGATTCCGGGAGTTCCTGATGCGCTGAAAGCTCAGGCCGCCACAGCCCCCCAGAATACTGCTGGATTAAGCGCTACCACCGGAGCAGCTGCTTTTGAAGCTGTAATGCCTATAGCAGGTGGCGTTCCATTAAAAAGCAATACGCGAACTTATGGTCCATGGTATCGCACCGGCGCTAATCCGGGTGCTGTTAGTTGCGAGATAGATGAAGGTCTGGCTCCATGGGAGTATGGCGGTATTGCATTTATGAACAAGGCCGGACAAGCCAAAGTGCATAATGCTGTTACTTCTATGCAGTATGGAGAAAGAGGAGAGGTTACAGTTCCCGGATATCCTAGAATATCTTTAGGGTCAGCTCTTTCCACTAATCCTCCTAATTTTTTGTATGATGGTAGGCAAGTGGGAACAGGGGGTCACTCTTGGCCAAGGGGTGGCTGGTCTTATAATTATGTATCTTGGAATAGCCCTTCTGAATCTACAACTGGAGCTACAATATCTAATGTTAATGTAACCGTAGGAACACAAGGAGTTACTACATCCTATACTATAAGCACATTTACACCAGTATTTGGAAGGTTCGCCAAAGGGAACGCAGAGCGACTTAAACAAATTGGATTAAATAAACTTAGTGGGGAACGTGAGTTAAGAGCTAGAAACGCTTTAAAGAGATTGCTACGCGCTTCGGTAGGAAGATTGGGACAGGGAGCTGATCATGGTCTTGCAGTTAATTCAGAAAGCCCTAAGAGTGCTGCGGTTTTATTCGCGGGCAAATTAGTAGAAGATAAAAAGAGAAAAGTTGTTTTAGCTGGTACTCAAAGTAGTTTTCCTTATTATCAAGATTATGATAATACTTCCATGATGAGCATGGATGGGTTTTTTAGACCTGTTTCTAATTATGGAGATGCTGATCTACCTAAGATTGCCACTAATAGCGGAACCTGCTTAACTACTCAAGCCGATGGTCCACCACCTCCTGTTAAAACATATACAGGACTTCCTATTGTTCAAAAGTATTTGGATTTTCTTGCGGACCCAGTTTCTAATACTACATTAATGGATGATCCACGAGCTAATTCTAGCACTAGTGGTCACGATGTTGAGAGTGTTGGTAGAGAAAGTATTTCGTGGCTGAAGGCTAATCAGCCAGATGGCTCACGGTCACTTCTTGTGCATGTATCTGGTAGTCAGACCTATTCTGATGACTATAGATATCTGGCCATGAGAGGTCCTATGGTCATGCAATCATGGGGTTATGATCTTCATGGAAAACCAATACCTAATGAGGTTGGGGATAGCTCTTCATCATTCCAAAGTTCTTATGCGGGTTTAAAGGATACATTTAAAGAAAATTGGTTGTCAGATGCAAGAGAGTGGCCAGTTGCTCCTATTGATTTAAGATTTGATAGAAAAAGAGGAGTATGGACTGTTCCTTCTGCTTTTAGATTATATCAAGTAAAAGCTACAAATGATATTAATCCCGGCGATGAAGGTGATGCAGAAATCATCAAATATAAAACTGATATTGTAGATGGGGGCGGATCAACCATTTCTACTCCCACTATTAGTATGGAAAATTGGACTGATACTATCATTACAGGAGAGCAAAAGACATTAGCTTATTATGACACAGCAGAATGTAAGTATTGGGCTATTCCTGCATTTACTGGGGGTGGTGGTGGTGGTGGAACGGGAGAGGGAGCGTTCGGTGTAGCTTGCACCACAACAGCAGCAACTACCTGTGGAGGATATACCGCTACTCCCAGCTGGCCCGGTGTTGAATATATAGAGTTTGGTAAGAACATTTCAGTAGCCAATACATCGTATGGGGGACAAACTGGAATAAGAATTTCGGCACCAGATGCAGCACCTCCTCCAGAATCTCAGGAGTTTGCGTTTAATGGATGCCCTACTGAGCAGGGCTGTGGAGAAATACCGTGTTTAAAGTTTGGAGTAGGTTTCCATTTTGATGGCACTGACACTGTTTCTGGTCCTACAGCGGGGGGAGGGACAAGCTGTACTTCGGGACCAAATGGGGGTGGAACGACTGAACCTCAAAAAGCATTTTGTAGTCTAAATTTCGAAGGACTTAAGGTTACGCATGATGCCAATGATATCACTAGCATTATCGGTCCTAAGATATCAGCCTTAGACTGTCAAGGTGGGCCTGTCGACGGGCTTACCAACGAGCAATTTAGTAGATTAGAATTTGGGGGAGGATTGGAAGTCCAGCACCAACAGATAGCAGGAGAATGTACTTACAGAATTACTGGTCCTAAGATTAGTGCTAAAAAGTGTGATGGTGGTCCTTTAAATGGTATTACCGATAATAATTTTAGTCATCTAATATTTAAAGGTTTTCACGTTACTAAAGAAGGGGGGGCGGGTAGCTGCAAGTTTAATATTGAAGGTCCAAAAATCGAAAGCGCTGATTCCTGCGAGTTAGGGGGAGAGGCTATACCTTCAAGTCCATTTAATTCCCTTAAAATTGAGGGTGGTTTAAAGCTTACTAAAAATATCAGTCCTCCATTTGTAGATAATTGCGACTTTACTTTATCAGGACCAGAAATAGGAACATATCATGATACTTGTTATGGCGCGTTGCCAGTGTACATCGGCGCGTCAGATCCTCTTGGAAGACTGTTTGTAGGAGGAGGTCTGGAGTTAGATCCTCTTGCGCAGGACCCTCGCTACAAACCTTGCGATTATGTTATTAGAGGACCTAAGGTGGCGGGAAAAAGTAAAATTTGTGGAGGTGATGATTTAGGATCAAAAGATTTTTCGACTTTAACATTTGAAAAAGGTCTTAGTATAAATCCTACTAATCCAAATGATAACAATGCTGACTGTAAAGCATACACTGTCAGGGCATGGACTTTATCAGCAGGCGGTGTGGCGAATGTTACAAACATATCTCCCGCATCTTGTGGTGGAACTAGTGCTGGCATTCCCTCTGAGTATGGACATGGACTTGGCCCTATAAAGATTCTTTCTGATGGACTAGATATTGGTGGAGAATACGGTGCTGGGTGTAATAAAGTTGTAATAGGAACAGCTGGAATAACTACTAATAAGTTTGATGTTGTTACTAATGTTACGCTAACCTGCGAGGGGGATACGTTTGACTTTGACGTAGACAAGGCTCAGTTAGAGTTTTGTGGGGGATTATTGATATCGGCAGTAGGTGGCGGCATAGAAGTGGAAGATTAATTAAATTTAGGAGATATTGAAATGTCGGAACATGAAATTCAGAACGGTGTAGGCGGCTGCTGCATATGTTGCAAACCGGAGGGCAAAACTTGTTATTGCGGATGTTGTCCGTGTGTTCCTGATGGTGATTTAACTTTTAGTGTTTATGATTGTAGTATAAGCTACGGGGGAGCAAGTTACGAATGTTCGTCATGTGCTGATGGTTGGACTTTTACTCTTTCTAAGCGAGATACAGAATGTATAGTTCATACAGTAGGTATTCCTGACGATGGGTACGGAGCGGTTACATGTTCCCCTTGTGACGAAACTGAATATAGAGGAGCCAGCACCGTACCTGCAGGTGCGACATATAATGAAGCATGGGGCTTTAGTGGAACAGTATGTGGGGACTGTAATACCACCGATCCCCCTTTTGAATCTTCTAACTGTGATGGAATGGCTCTTAGAGCAAGTCTTTGTTGTTGTAAAACAGGAATTCCTGAAAGCTCGACAGAATATACCACAGATGATCATCCATGCCCTATGGATACAGCTTCAAACTGCACTACTATAACCATGCCTTGTAGTATGGAGTGTTTTTGGTTTGTAATGAGTACTTGGGAAAAATATGATATTGATCCCAGTCCCGGCAAAGACAGCCCATGTTCTCGGTGTGCTGCGGTACAGCCAGCGTATGGACCTCTCGTACCGGGTGAATTATTTGGAGGAGCGGGCAAATGTTTCACGATAACTTCGTACACCGATACGGAAGGGGGCCTTAGTCAATGCAAGAGCCCGAGTAGTGACCCTCCTAAACCATTTATGTTAGGTGTTGAAGCGAGCTTTCCTATTGCTTGTGATTGTCAAACTGGGCTGGTAGGATATGGATATGGAGGAGTTATTACTAGCTATAGCCCCGTGCAGATGACAATAAAAGCGTTAATTACGGAATGAATAAGGATTTATTATATGACAAAGTGTAGTGATGAATGTCAGTGTGATGGGCCCGGCTTTTGCCCTGTATATAATGTAAAAATGAATGCCCCACTTTATGAAAGATGTAAAAGTAGTCAAATGTGGAGGCATAATTTTAGAAATTTTTTTCAAGGAGCTGTTGAACAAGATGAAGAATCTATAGCTGCAAGAAAACAAAGAGCCTTAGACGTTGCAGCTAAGGAACAAAATGCAAAACAGCTAGATGAAGTTGTAAAGAAAGTAGAAGAGGCTGGCGTTACTGTTGATAATTATACGGAAAAACAAGAAGGATTAGGAGATTTATTAGGAAATGTATTCTCAAGATTGGGTATTACCGAAGAGGCAGTTGAAAAATGGGCTGGTATAGGAGGTTGTGGATGCGACAAGAGGAAGAAGTTTCTCAATAAAATCCTTCCATTTAGAAAAAGTGAGCCATCTATTGCCCCGAAAAAGAAAACGCAATAATAATCTTAACAATTTAAATTCTCTAGAAGAGTTACGTAATTGGTGGGATACTGATACAGAAGGGGGAGATTCTTCCAGACCTCGCCAGTCACATATTAAAAAAATAAAAGCAAAAAGTGAAAATCAGTCTACATATATTGAGGCTATGACTAATTCTGATGTCATACTGTGTTCCGGGCCTGCTGGTTCTGGGAAGACTGCTGTGGCTGTTGGATTTGCATGTCAATATCTCATGGAAAATAAAGTAGAAAAAATAGTAATTGCTAGACCTACCATAGAAAGTGGCCGTGGTCTTGGTCACTTACCGGGAACATATACAGCTAAAATTCAACCCTACCTTGTTCCTGTTCTCGAAGAAATGGGTAAATACTTCTCTAAAGAAGTTCTCCATGGGTTTAGGCATAATAATACTATAGAATTATGTCCATTAGAATATATGCGTGGACGTAATTTCCATAATTCGTTTATGATTCTGGATGAGGCGCAAAATGCCACCATGAATCAAATAAAAATGTTTATGACTAGAATAGGTCGTCATTCTAAAGCAGTTTTAAATGGAGATCCTGCTCAGTGTGACCTTGATCAATACATGAAAGGAGGTTTTGACACCTGCATGACTAAATTGGAAGGCTTGGAAGGCATATCTGTCTGCAGACTAGAAGGATCAGACATCGTTCGTAATGATATTATTGCTAGAATTTTAGCCCGTCTAGGTGAATGAGGTAGCACTATGGATAATATTCGTATTTTAAGCAATGATGATGTTGACAATTTACTCACTGTTTCCGAATGCATTCCTATTATAGATAATCTTTTTGCTAATTTAGATAAAACCCAGATGCCTCCTAAGGTATATATGAATGTTCCTCATGGAGACTTTCGATCTATGCCCGCTGTAGTAGATAAAACCGCTGGTATTAAATGGGCTTCTTTAAATATCAGCGAACCCGGCAAGATAAACATATTTGCTAAAGTACTTATCAATGATACTGAAACTGGTAAGTTACTTGCCATTATGGATGCCGAACTTTTAACAGCTATTAGAACGGCTGCTGTTACTGGAGTGGCAACTAATCACCTTGCTAGAACTGACTCCACAACCGCTGCATTTATAGGGTGTGGAAATCAAACACGACGACAAATTGAAGCCGTATCGGCTGTTAGAGATCTTGAAGCTATCTTTTTGTATGATTTAGACCCTGAGCGTGCCGAAATGTTAGCCTGCGAGTTTGAAAATGCTCATGTTTTTCATAGTCTAGAAGTCTGTTTAAGAGAAGCAGATATTGTAACTACTTTAACTCCTTCACGCAAAGGATTTATCCAGTATGAATGGCTGAAAGAAGCTGTTCATATTAACGCGGTAGGAGCAGATGCGGAAGGTAAAAGAGAGTTGGATGTTTCTGTTTTAAATAATATG
>Ga0114932_10001440_pt1 | contig 26982 bp, 22 predicted proteins | sample 2SBtaG_2_FD_87286 | JGI IMG/M metagenome (GOLD analysis project Ga0114932, IMG submission 87286) | Deep subsurface microbial communities from Kolumbo volcano to uncover new lineages of life (NeLLi) - 2SBTROV12_ACTIVE470 metaG | ecosystem: Environmental > Aquatic > Marine > Volcanic ...
CCTGCTATCCTGTTCATCAAAGGCGGACAGATCGTAGACAAACAAATTGGCGCAGTACCCAAATCTGTACTCGATAAAAAGATCCAGGCGCATATATAGTATAGTAGACTGCATATCTTATTGAGTTGCTAGTTGCTAGTTGTTAGTTGTAAGATAGAAATAAAGATATTCTATCAACTAACAACTCACAACTAGCAACTTTTTATTTAATATTATTCGTTATCTTTCCCCGTTTTATTTTTTATTAACTAACGAAAACTAATTGCATGATGAATATCAAGTTGCGCCTGATCATCATGAATTTTTTGGAATTCTTTGTTTGGGGTTCCTGGCTTATCTCCCTCGGTGCTTATATGATTGTAACACTCCATTTTTCCGGTGGAGAAGTAGGGGCTGTTTACGCTACCATGGGCATAGCTTCCCTGTTCATGCCGGCTTTATTGGGTATTGTGGCAGACAGGTGGGTGAATGCCGAACGTGTATTGGGTATTTGCCATATTGTGGGGGCCTGCTTATTACTCTGGGCTTCTACAGTAAGCGATTACAGGACTTTCTATCTTATCATGCTCCTCAATTCAATGGCTTTCATGCCAACAATCGCGCTGAATAATACTGTATCCTATATTATACTGGAAAGAAGAGGATTCCACATTGTAAAAGATTTCCCTCCTATTCGTGTGTGGGGAACGGTGGGGTTTGTTTGCGCTATGTGGATAGTTGATTTGTGCGGCTGGACTAAAAGTCCATTTCAACTTTATCTAAGTGCTGGAGCCGGCTTATTGTTGGGACTATATACCTTCACTATTGAAAAATGCCCGCCTGTTAAATTCAACGCGGAGAAGACACTGTCAGAAGCCTTAGGGTTAGATGCATTCGTTTTATTCCGAAGAAAAAAAATGCTGATCTTTTTCATCTTTGCCATGTTATTGGGCGCGGCCTTACAGATCACTAATGCATTCGGCGGCGCTTTTCTCGATGATTTCAAAACCGGTTTTGCCGATTCATTCGGCGTAAAACATCCGAACCTGCTCTTATCCATTTCGCAGATATCTGAAACACTTTTTATCCTCACCATTCCTTTCTTCCTTAGAAAATTTGGTATCAAACAGGTCATGCTGCTCAGCATTTTTGCCTGGGTATTCCGTTTTGGATTATTTGCCATTGGCGATCCGGGACCAGGGCTCTACCTGTTGATCCTGTCCATGATCATTTATGGAATGGCATTCGACTTCTTCAATATCTCCGGTTCTTTATTCGTGGAAAAGGAAGCCGATATACGCATCAGGGCCAGTGCACAAGGGTTGTTCATGCTCATGACCAATGGCATCGGCGCTTTCCTCGGAGGTACCATCAGCGGATGGGTAGTGGATTATTTTACTGTTAATGGTGTGAAAGACTGGCACAATATCTGGTTAAGTTTTGCAGGATATGCATTGGTGCTTGGTATTTTCTTCCCGTTGGTATTCCGGTACAAACACAACCCGGATATGGAGACAAGCAAACATCACTAAATACTTGTTATAAAAATCATCTATGAAAAATATGGACCGCCTATTCGTTTTAAAATCTCTAATGCAACACTGTCATCTAAAGAATTACCTGGAAATCGGGGTCTTTAACGGACATATCTTTTTTCGTATCAAAAGCAATTTCAAGATTGCAGTTGATCCCGATTTTGTATTTGGGAATGGCCGTAAAGCCATAAAACTCCTGCTGAATCCGTATAATCGTTATAACCAGTATTTTGAAAAAACAAGCTACGATTTTTTTGCGCAAGATGGTCCGAGGTTGTTCCAGAACAAGAAAATAGAACTGGCGCTTATTGATGGAATGCACGAATGCGATTATGTGATCAGGGATGTAGAGCATACTTTGAATCATGCTGCTCCTAATGCGGTAATCGTTCTGCATGATTGCAATCCTTTAAGCGCGGAAGCCGCTTGTTCTTTTAAGGAATGGAACTACCCGGGAACCTGGAATGGAGATGTATGGAAAGCGATCCTTTATTTCCGCAGTCAGCGAAAAGACCTGACCTGCTTTGTACTGGATGCCGATCAAGGTTTGGGCATCATTGTTAAACAACCGGCAACAACGCTTCTTCCGTATGATAAGGAACAAATCAGCCAATTCACTTACCAGGATCTTGCATTGAATCGGGCTGAATGGCTGGGCCTGCAGCCTTCGGACTACTTTTACGATTTCTTTAAGATCGGCGCTTAAACATTATTTATCCGCCAAATCGGTGTAAATTTGCTGTCTGAACATCAAAATCTGTGAACATGATCCCGACTGCGTCAGATCCCTTTACACTGGTTGCTTCCCTCGATGATACGAACGAACTGAAAAAAATAGGTGAAAAGATATTACGCAAAGAGCGCATCAATTTCCGGGATGGCGTAACACTGTTTGAGAAAGGCTCATTGGCCTTTCTTGGTACACTGGCCAATTGGGTACGCGAACAAAAGCACGGAAACAAAACCTACTTCAACAGGAACTTCCATATAGAGCCTACCAATGTATGTGTATTCTCCTGTGCCTTTTGCGCTTACTCACGCCTCTATGCCAACCGCGAAGAAGGATGGGAACTGAGCATCGAGCAAATGATGCACATCGTTAAAAGTTACGATGGAAAGCCGGTAACCGAAGTGCATATTGTAGGCGGTGTTCATCCTAAGATGAACCTGGCGTTCTTTATCGAGCTTCTCCAAACCATCAAAGCACATCGTCCCGATCTGCATATCAAAGCTTTCACCCCTGTTGAACTCGATTATATGTTCCGCAAAGCCAAAGTGTCGGTTGAAGAAGGTATGAAGATGGCGCACGAAGCCGGATTGGATTCTTTACCCGGTGGCGGCGCAGAAATATTCCATCCCGATATCCGAAAACAGATATGCGATGATAAAGTGGATGCCGAAGGCTGGTTGCATATTCACCGTGCGGCACATGAACTGGGTATGCACAGTAACGCCACCATGCTTTACGGACACATTGAAAAATTCGAACACCGCATCGATCACATGGAGCGCCTGCGCCAGTTACAGGATCAGACCGGCGGCTTCAATACTTTTATCCCGTTGAAGTTCAGGAACAAAGACAACGACATGAGCCATGTTCCCGAATCAACAGTAGTGGAAGACATGCGCATGTACGCCATGGCCCGCCTGTACATGGATAATTTCCCGCACATCAAAGCTTACTGGCCCATGCTGGGGAGAAAAAACGCACAGTTGGCATTATCATTCGGCGTAAACGATATCGACGGCACCATCGACGACTCTACTAAAATATATTCCATGGCAGGAAGTGAAGAACAAACGCCTTCCATGAACACTGCAGAGCTGGTAACGCTGATCAAACAAGTAAAACGCCAGCCGGTAGAACGCGGTACACTGTATAATGAGATCAGGGATTATAGTGATCTGGCGATTGAAGAAATAACTTTAAACTAAATTAAGTACTGTATCCGTTGCTACTGTTTTCCCACATTGGTAATATCCGGACGCAATAGCTCATCTATTAGTTTTAAGGCCTTCCAGCCGGCTTCTTTCATCAGCGTTAATTGTTTCCTGGCATTTTCTGGCGTCAGGTCTTTATGACTGTTCAGGTATGCCGTTATTTCTACCATGCTGCTTACAGGATTGCGCAGGTCATGGGCCATGATCTTCATCATGCAGGTGTTTTCCTGCTGACTTTGTTCCAGTTCCGAGAGACTTTCTTTCATATGATCATTCTGCTCGGTAATAAATATGTTCAGTTTGTTCAGTTCAGCAATTTGCCGTTTGGACCTCCTGTTGTTGATCAGCACTAAGAGAAGAATAATCAGTGCCATTGCAAACACAATAATAGCAATGATCAGGTAAACTGTTTTCAATTCATCATACTTCTTCAGCAGGGTTAATTCGTAACGACGGGATATATTGTTGAATTGATTTTGTATATCAATGACTCGCAGGGGACTGGTTGCTTTTGCCAGGGAATCTTTTAGCCGCAGGTAATTTTTCAACGCCGTAAATGCAGGTAGTGTCTCTTTCAACCCATCATAATAAAACCATTGCCTTTCTCTCCATAACAGTTCATGATGAATATTGGGAAGTTTATCCAGGGACTGTCTTAGTTGTATTAACTGCTCCCTGGCTTCAGGAAAACGGTGTTGTTCCAATAGCAGTAATATCAGCCTAAGCATGGTTCGTTGCGCAAAGCTAGGATCGTAGTTTTTTTGACCGGTTACACGAATGGTTTCCCGGAACAGCTGTTCGGCGGCTTTTCCATCCCCTTTTAATCGTAATGCTTCACCTTTGGTGCCATTGATAACGGCTATAGCCGTTTGAATATAAGCGTGCTGCTTCGTATAAACAGGATCATTCCTGTGTTGACGGACTGCCCGGTCAATATAACGCAAGGCGCTGTCGCAATAATAAACAGCGCTGTCCAATTGCCCCAGATTGCTATAACACCATGCGATATTGTTCAATTGTCCCTGTTGCTCGGTAAACCGTAGCCAAAGATATTCAGGGCACCGGGACTTTACGTTGAATGTTTCTTTAAAATATGGAATGGCATCTCTGTACCTGCCCTGGGTGTAGTAGAGCATAGCGATGCGATTACTGTATTCGCCGAAGTTGCAGGTATCTTTTGTTTTCAACATAAACTGCCTTCCCCGGTAATAGTATAAAATGGCGTCGTTGAATTTACCTTCCGATATCAACACGTCGCCCTGGGTCAATACAGCCCTGGCATATATTTTTATGTACGCCGGAAAGCGGGTGCTATCTGGTAGTACGCTCAATACACTGTCTGAATAGGCCCATGCTTTTTTGTGGTTTTTTTGATGAGTAAAATAACAGGAAGCCAGGTAATCGTATTTCCTGGCCATGTCGAACCGGCTGGGATGATGGATTTGCCGGAATGCAGAGTCGATAAAATGAGGTATCCGGTCAACCATTGCTCCTGTATAAGTATCAGCAGTAGCAAGTATCTGCTGCACCCTTGCAGCGTTCTTTTCTCCGTCAGGCCGGTATGGAGAAGAACAAGCCAGGGAAAACAGCCAACCTAGTATGATACTATACTTGCGCATTTTCTTCCGTAACCTTTAAACGTACATAAAAAACGGTACCCACCCCTTCTTCGCTTTCGTACCATATATCTCCCTTATGTGCCTCTACAATCTGTTTGGTAATGGACAACCCGAGGCCAAAGGAAACTTCGCCTGAACTGCCGGTTCGCTTGACCTCGGGTGAAAAATTGAATATTTTATCCCTGAATGATTCCGGAATACCTATCCCCTGGTCTTTTACCGATACAAGAACGGCTGCACCTTCTTTTTGCATGGAGATGGTAATCGTGCTGCCAGAGGGACTGAATTTGATGGCATTGGTAATCAGGTTGCTGAAAACACGCCATAGTTTTTCCCTGTTGGCCATTACCGTTACAGGTATAAGGTGTAACTCGAGTTGTAGTTCTTTTTCTTTGCTTTTGGGGCGAAGTATATCCACACAGTATTTCAGCGTTGTATCCAGCTCTACCGGTTCTTTGAGGGTATCGGCCGGAATATTCAGGTGCAGTAACTCGTTGATCAGGTTCAAAGCCCGGCCGCCTGCTGCTTCCATGAGTTGCAACGGCTCTTTACTGTCTTTATTGATGAGCGGATGCTGTTCTTCGAGGTATTCAGTCATGGCCACCATTCCTCCAACAGGATTGCGCAGGTCATGGGCTACGACCCGCATCATACGGGAGTTTTCCTGCTGGCTTTGTTTCAAAGCCGATAAACTTTTCTTCAGCTGATTGTTTTGTTCGGTAACGAAAGCATTCAGTTTGCCCAGTTCCTGAACATACTGCCTGGATTTTCTCACATTTTTTAATATCAACAGGATGATCAGTAATGTCATCACAAATACAACAAATGCAATGGACAGGTAAACCGTTTTTAATTCGCTCTGCTTTTTTAGTAATGCCAGTTCATAATGTTGAGATATATTGGTGAGTTCATCCTGTATATTGATGGAATGCAATGGTTCAGATGCTTTATTAAGAGAATCTTTTAATCGTAAGAAGCTCTTCAGTGTTGCATAAGCCAATTCGGGTTGACCTAGCGCTTCATAATACTTCCATTTTACTTTCCGGTAATCGTATTCAGCAGCCGTGCTGGGAGACTGATCCAGGGATTGCCTCAATTGCTGCAATTGTTCTCCGGCTTCTTTGTAACGGTGTTGCCCCAATAGCAAAGATGCGAGACTGCTCATGGTGTTTTGTGCGTCTGCCAGATCATGTCCCTGCTGTGCATTGATGCGGATGGATTCACGGAACACTTGCTCTGTAGTGCTGCTGTCTCCTGTTTCCAGCAAGGTTTGTCCTTTGTTACTGATGATCACACCAATGGCCGTTTCAATGAAAGCCTGACGGGAAGTTCGGTCGGCACTGTTCAGGTATTGTTGTTTGTACTTGTCTATATAATGCAGGGCGCTGTCGTAATAGTACAAGGCGCTGTCGTACTGCTTCATATTTGAATAACAGAGCGCAATATTATCCAGTTGCGCCTGCACTTGCGCGAACCTGGTAAAGAGGTTTTCAGGGCAGTGAAGCGATACGTCGAGCGTTTTTTTGTAATACCGGACGGCCTCTTTATACCTGCCGAGATCATAATAGAGCGTAGATAGCCTTGAGTCATATTCGTAAAAGCTGCAGGTGTCTTTCGTCATTCGCATGAACAACCTTCCACGGTAGAAATATGAAATGGCATCATTGTACCTGCTTTCCGATTTTGCTGCATCGCCTTTGATCAAAAGGGCGCTGGCATAGAGTTTTATGTGTTCCGGTAGCTGCGTGCTGTCGGTGATCGCAAGCAACATACTGTCTGCATAAGCTCCGGATTTCGCAGCATCTCTTTGCTGATCGTAATAATAATTGGCGAGGTAATGGTATTTCTTTGCAATATCGAATGTGCTGATATGGGGAATGCTGCGAAAAGCAGAGTCGATAAAATGATCAATCCATGCAGGACCATTACTCCGGAGACTGTCGGCAATGGTTACAATTCTTTGTACTTGTGCAGCGTGTTCTTTTTGATCGGGAGGAGATTGGGTAGAACAAGCGATGACGAACAACCAGGTAAGGGCACCAGCATAATTCCGGTATGCACTATTAAGTCCGTATTTGGTAAAAATTCCCATCAGCCGCATTGGTTAAACATCACTTCGCCGTGTAATCACGAGCGTAATTGCTACTCCAACAATTTAGGGGTTTTTTAATGACTATTTAAATTTTTTGCTATAAAATTTAATATCCTATGGGGTAGTGCTTTTAAATAGTCATTTAAACAGGGTTTAAGACAGGATTTTCGTTTATATATAATCAACACTCTGGGAGACTGATCGGAATATGGATCGCTAGTCCCCCGTCAGCGGTCTCCTTATATTTGCTGCTCATATCCAAAGCCGTATCCCACATGGTTTTAACCACTTTGTCCAGGCTTACTTTGGCATAGTCGGGAGAACTCTGTAATGCCAGTTGTGAAGCGGTGATAGCTTTGATGGCACCCATGGTATTTCTTTCAATACAGGGAACCTGCACCAGTCCGCCTATCGGATCGCAGGTCAACCCTAAATGATGTTCCATGGCTATTTCGGCAGCCATCAATGCCTGGCGCTGGGTACCTCCCATCGACTCTGTGAGTGCAGCGGCAGCCATGGCAGAAGAAACGCCGATCTCGGCCTGGCAGCCACCCATCGCCGCAGAAATGGTAGCGCCTTTTTTGAATATACTGCCAATTTCAGAAGCAGTGAGCAGGAAACGAATGATCTTGCCATCATCATGCCCATTGCAAAATGTAACGAAATACTGCAGCACGGCGGGTATCACGCCGGCAGCCCCATTCGTAGGCGCTGTTACGACTCTTCCGAATGCGGCATTCTCTTCATTAACGGCTAATGCAAAACAACTCACCCAATCCAGTATATAATGAAAGCCTTCCCCTCCTGCACGAATCGCTTTCATCCAGCTTTCATAATCGGTATAAGGATGGCCCTGTATCATTTTTTTATTCAGGTCGAACGCGCGGCGGCGCACCTGTAAACCGCCCGGTAATTCCCCTTTGGCATGACAACCACGATATATGCAGTCTTTCATGGTATGCCAGATGCGCAACACGCCTGCCCTGGTAGCATCCTCAGAGCGCCAGGCATTTTCATTCTCCATGACCACTTCATGGATGGCCATACCCGTTTTCATACACCAGTGCAGCAGGTCATCGGCCGTATTGATGGGGAATGAAAGCTCTACTGCATTTTTATGGCTATTGTCTTCCCCTTCTTTCACAACAAACCCGCCGCCGATAGAATAATAAGTTTCGCTCCATCCTTGCCCATTTTTCAAGGACACAAGAAAGCTAAGCCCGTTGGGATGAAAGGGCAATGTTTCATGATACAGGAATTGCACCTGTTCTGCGGCATTGAATGCAATCACCTGCTCGCCTCCCAGCATCAATTCCTTTTTATCGTGGATAGCATTGATACGTGGAGTGATGCTGTTTACATCGATGGTCACCGGGTCTTCATTGCAAAGTCCCAATAGCACGGCTATATCCGTTCCATGCCCCTTGCCGGTTTTGGCCAGAGAGCCGTATAATAACACGGTAACAGCCGCTACCTGGTCAAGACTGGTGCGTGACCGGAGCGTTTCTACAAAGCGCAAAGCGGCGCGCCAGGGGCCTAAAGTATGGGAACTCGAGGGGCCTACCCCTATTTTGAACATGTCGAAAACCGAAATTGTTTCGTGAGGCATAGTCAAAGTTAGTGCTTAAAATTGGCTGGTTTTTCCGACCTTCACGCAGCAATTAATCTATATTTTATTTTTTAATGTTTGAAGCTATGCAACTCTCTTCTCTCCTGAACAGATTCAGTGAACCGGAAACACTTAAAATGGCCAAACTGGGCCGTGAACTGAGGGCCAAAGGGGTCGACGTAATCGACCTGAGCCTGGGTGAACCAGATTTTGATACCCCGCAGCACATCAAAGACGCTGCTATCAAAGCCATCAACGACAACTGGAGCCATTATACACCTGTTGCCGGCTTTGCCGATTTGAAAGAAGCCGTATGTACCAAATTGAAACGCGATAACAATTTGGATTATACACCGGATCAGATCATCACGTCTACCGGCGCCAAGCAAAGTCTGGCCAACGCCATTCTTGCATTGGTGGATGAAGGTGATGAAGTGATCATTCCTACTCCTTATTGGGTAACTTATTCAGAGCTGGTAAAAATTGCCCGTGGTAAAGTAGTGGAGATCAGGACCAGCGTGGAGAACGATTTCAAACCAACTCCTGCACAGGTAGAAGCCGCCATCACACCCAAGACAAAAGTGTTCATGTTCTCATCGCCCTGTAATCCTTCAGGCGCTGTGTACAGCAAAGCAGAACTCGAAGCGTTGGCTGCTATCTTTAAAAAACATCCGCATATTGTGATCCTTTCAGATGAGATCTATGAATACATCAACTTCGTAGGCAAGCACGAAAGCATTGCGCAGTTTGCCGATCTGAAAGACCGCGTGGTACTCATCAACGGTCTCAGTAAAGGATTTGCCATGACCGGCTGGCGCTTGGGTTATATCGCTGCCAGTGCTGCTATTGTGAAAGCCTGTGAAAAATTACAGGGACAATTCACCAGCGGTACCTGCTCCATCACCCAGAAAGCAGCAGTAGCGGCCCTTGTAGGTGATATGCGTCCTTCACAGGAAATGACGGAGGAGTTTACCCGCAGAAGAGAAAAAACACTGGCGCTGGTAAGCGGTATTCCCGGTTTCAAATGCTTTGCACCGCAAGGCGCATTCTATGTATTTCCGGATGTAAGCGCTTATTATGGTAAATCAGATGGCACTACTACCATCCAAAATGCAGCCGACCTGAGCATGTATCTCTTGAATACTGCGCATGTATCTTCTGTAATGGGAGATGCTTTTGGTGAACCCAAATGCGTTCGTTTCTCTTTTGCCAACAGCATGCCCAACATTGAAAAAGCATGGGCAAGGATCAAAGACGCGCTGGCAAAGCTGAAATAAATACATGCTTCTCTAGTATTTTATATCGTCATCCCGATCAACGTCACCCTGAGCGAGCGAAGCGAGTCGAAGGGGCAGCCGAGGGATCTGCCCGAATGTTCAAGCAGGTCCTTCGACTCGCTTCGCTCGCTCAGGATGACGTTTTTATTGCAATTTTGTCCTATGCAGCAGACTGATAAAATGGACATGTTCCGTAACCGGTTGGCAAAAGTGTACAAGCACCGGAGCAAACAAGCCCGGCGTATGCAGGTAGATTGCTACCGGGTATACGATCACGACCTGCCCGAATTTCCCTTCTGTATAGAATTGTATGAGGACAAACTTTACCTGGCCGAATATTTGCGCAGGCATGGTATGAGCGATGAAGAACATGAAGCATGGCTCGATGCGTGCCTGGCAATGATCAGCGAGATCGTGGGCATTCCAACCGATCAGATGTATGTGCGGCAACGCAAACGAATGTCGCACCGCGAAGGGCAATACGAGCGGCTGAATACGGAAGACGCTTTTTTTACCGTGCTGGAAAACGGATTGAAGTTCCAGGTGAACCTCACCGATTACCTCGATACCGGCCTTTTCCTCGATCACCGCATCACGCGGCAAATGGTGAAAGAACAGAGTGAAGGCAAACGCATATTGAACCTGTTTTGTTATACCGGTTCTTTCTCGGTGTATGCTGCCGCAGGCGGAGCTGCTGCCGTTACTTCTGTTGACCTCTCCAAAACTTACCTGGGATGGGCCGAAACCAATTTCGCCATCAACCGTTTAAAATCGCCTAACAAATACCGCTTTGTACACGCCGATGTAAAGCAATACCTCAAAACATTACCCCCAGAAAGTTTTGACCTGGTGGTAATGGATCCTCCCACTTTCAGCAACAGCAAACGCATGAAAGATATCCTGGACATACAAAGAGACCATGTGGAATTGCTCAACGATGTACTCGCTGCTACAGTGCCCGGCGGACAAATTTATTTCAGCACGAATTTCACCCGTTTCCAATTGGATGCCGGCGCTATTCATGCCAGCGATATCAAAGACATTACCAAAGCTACTACCCCGTTCGATTTCGAAGGAAAACTCAAAAGATGGTGCTATAAACTAATCAAATAAATAGCCATGAAAACCGCGCCATTTGTTATTGAAGAAGTGCTCAACGCACCGGTATCCAGGGTTTGGAAAGCCATTACCAACAAGGACGATATGAAGCAATGGTATTTCGACCTGGCGGAGTTCAAACCGGAAGTGGGTTTTACATTTGAATTTCACGGAGGCAAAGACGATAGAAGCTATCGTCATCTTTGCAAGATCACCGAAGTGGTGCCTGAAAAAAAATTAACCTACAGTTGGTCTTACGATGGTTATCCCGGCCAATCTTTTGTAAGCTTTGAATTGAAGGATAATGATGGTAAAACAAGCGTAAAACTTACCCATGCCGGACTGGATACTTTCCCCCCAAAGAGAACCCCGATTTTAATTCAGCCAATTTTGCAGAAGGATGGACCTATATCATCGGGCAAAGCCTGAAACAGTTTGTTGAAAAATAGCATTGACCTTGCAGTTAAAATAAACAACTCATTGCATCGACTGCAATAACTCGGCGCCCACTGCTTTCAACGCAGGGTCGTTGGCAGTGCGAACAGGCAGCCTTACCAGGAGCTTCAATACTTCAATAGCTTGTGCAGGTCGCCTGTTCTCTTTATATGCTTTCGCCAATACCAGGTAATTGGCTACAAAATAAGGCTCCAATGTTTTGCATTGTTCCAGGTGTGCGATGGCCGAATCTATATCGGCTTGTGGTAAACCTCCGTGCAGGAATTTGATGGCAGCTTTTTTAAGAGGTGGCAGCGTCAACAATTCATAATGCCACTTACCTACCAGGTAATGTGCTTTTCCGTAACGGGGATTCAACAACAACACTTTATCGGCATATCTTTTTTCATCTTTGAAATAAACCGCTGTTTTCTTTGCTTCTGTTTCTATCTCGGGCATGCGATCGGCTACCAGCGCCATAATATAATTCGCATCAGCATTGTTGCTGTCTGCCTGCCAGGCCCGCTGCGCAAAAGCCGCTGCCGATTCATAGTACAAGCGCATGCCGTTCTTATCTGTTACCCTGCTACCCAACGATAAATTCAACTCAGCAGAATGCACCAATGCACGGATATTAGCCGGAGCTATCAATAATATCTCCTTGTATTTGTCCAGCGCTGGCTGGTCTTTCTGCTGCTTTTCAAAATTATCCGCTTCTTTCAGCAACACATTCACATCCTGCGCATGCAAGCATGCTGCGTTGAACAATAAAATAAATACGACTAAATTATATTTCATGAACTATTTGGTTAATTCAAACTCCACTCCCACACTCCCATGAAAATCGGGTATCGGCGGCTGCAATTTATCGATCGATATTTTGACTTTTTCCGCCTGCTGAAAAGTTGCGAGTATTTCCTGCGCAATAGTAGTAGCCAGTGTTTCCAATAACAAAGTAGGTGTTTCCATTCTTTTCTTTATCAACTCATAAACCCTGACATAGTTGATGGTTTCATGTAAGGTATTGACAGGAATACGGGCCGGCTGGTGCCAGACGGTAACATCTACTTTGAAATCATTGCCCAACACCGTCTCTTCCTCATATAAACCATGAAAGGAGTGAAAAAGGAGGTTGTTTAAATGTATGGAAAGCATAAATATCATTTGTTACAACCGTCATCCCGAGCGAAGCCGAGGGACCTCATGAAGCTTTCAGCAGGTCCCTCGACTCGCTTCGCTCGCTCGGGATGACGATGGTTTATACTAATCCTTTCGTTGTCAGGTAACGTTCTGCATCCAACGCCGCCATACAACCACTGCCGGCTGCTGTTACTGCCTGACGGTAATTCTTGTCCTGCACATCTCCCGCAGCGAATACACCTTCAATATTTGTTTTAGTAGTACCAGGCGTGGTGAGCAGGTAACCGGTCTCATCCATATCCAGCCATCCTTTGAAGATATCGCTGTTGGGATGGTGACCAATGGCCACAAAAAATCCGCTGATGGGTATGGTCTGTGTTTCCTGTGTCTGGTTGTTTTTGATGCGAACAGCTTCCACTTTATTCTCTCCCAGTATTTCATCAGTGTCAGTGTTCCAATACACTTTGATGTTAGGTGCATTCAATACCCTTTCCTGCATCACTTTACTGGCACGCATTTTATCGCGGCGGATGAACATGTGAACAGTGGTACAGAGCTTCGATAAATACAAAGCTTCTTCCGCAGCAGTATCTCCTGCACCAACGATGGCCACATCTTTTCCTTTGAAGAAAAATCCGTCGCACACGGCACAGGCGCTTACGCCAAAACCGTTCAGGCGCTCTTCGCTGGGCAGTCCCAGCCATTTGGCCGAAGCGCCGGTACAAATGATCACGGCATCTGCTTCGATCCATTTCTCTTCATCGATCTGCACTTTGTATGGATGTTGGGAGAAATCAACTTTGGTAGCGAGTCCGTAACGGATATCGGCGCCCATGCGGGCAGCCTGCTTTTCAAAATGGACCATCATTTCAGGCCCCTGTATGCCATCGGGATAACCCGGATAATTTTCTACTTCTGTGGTGATGGTGAGCTGTCCGCCAGGCTGTATACCCTGGTACAATACCGGCTTCATATTGGCGCGGGCCGCATAAATGGCGGCAGTATAACCCGCAGGTCCGGAACCTATGATCAGCACATGCACTTTTTCCGTTGCTTCATTTGCCATACTACTAAGACTATTTAGATTTGAACAAACATACAAACAAAAACCCCTCCGTTTTCACAGAGGGGTCTTATTGTCAGTTTCTTTGTAAAACTTATCCCAGGTATGCTTTTAATGCATTACTGTAGCGCGCTTTCTGCAAGCGTTTGATGGCCCTTTCCTTGATCTGGCGGATACGCTCCTTTGTCAGGTCGTACTTCATGCCAATCTGTTCTATGGTCACCCCGTTCTCGCCATCCAGACCAAAATACGCATTCACGATTTCGGCTTCGCGCGGACTCAATGATTTCAATACACGGCGAATCTCTTCACGCAGTGAATCTTTCATCACGTCATCATCCGTATCATCGCTACCTTCCAGCAGGTCGCCCATGGCTACATCTTCTGCCTCGTGTACGGGGGCATCCAGTGAAGTGTGACGGGTGTTGCTCTGGAAGATGTTGTTGATCTCGGTTTCGCTCATTTCCAGGATTTCAGCCAACTCTTCGGTAGACGGCTCGCGCTCGTGCTCCTGTTCAAAAGCCATATAGGCTTTGTTGGCTTTGTTGTATGTGCCGATTTTGTTTTGAGGCAGGCGGACCAATCTGCCCTGCTCTGCCAACGCCTGTAAGATGGACTGGCGGATCCACCATACCGCGTATGAGATGAATTTAAAACCCTTGGTTTCATCGAAACGCTGGGCTGCTTTTATCAGACCGAGGTTGCCCTCGTTGATCAGGTCGCTAAGAGAAAGGCCCTGGTGCTGGTACTGCTTAGCCACAGATACCACGAAACGTAAGTTGGCCTGCACCAATTTGTCGAGCGCTCGCTGATCACCCATTTTGATGCGCTGTGCCAGTGTAGTCTCCTCTTCGGGAGTGATCATAGGGATCTTGGAAATCTCCTGCAGATACTTCTCTACGGCCTGCGAATCTCGGTTGGTGATCTGTGTTGCAATTTTGAGCTGCCTCATGATGTGATATTATCTTATTTAATGTAAACGACTAAAAGACCTCAAATGTTTCAAAAGCGCTGTACTAAAATCGTTAAAGTTACCCAATACGATCATAAGAAGCCCGCAAAGTTACATCGTAACAATGGATTTTGCCAGCTTTTGTGGAAAAAACTGCATAAATGGGCAAAATATGACAATTAATCAGCTCAAGCGGGAATCGGCAATAGACCTGTCGATACCCTCTTCCAGCCGCTGCTGCTCCTGTAGACGTTTGAGTTTTCTCCCATACGATATTTTCGTAATGAGTACGAAGAATACCGGTACCACAAATATGGCCAGTGTGGTAGCCGCCAGCATACCCCCGAATACGGTCCAGCCAATGGTTTTTCTCGATTCTGCCGCTGCTCCCGATGCAAATGCCAGGGGCAATACCCCCAGGATAAAGGCCAGGGAGGTCATCACAATAGGCCGCAACCTCAGTTCTACCGCCTGTAAAGTGGCGTGAACAATGTCAATACCCCTGTCTACCCGCTCTTTGGCAAATTCCACGATCAGGATGGCATTCTTGGCCGCCAGTCCGATCAGGGTAATCAACCCTATCTGTGCATATACGTTATTGCTGAGTGATGGGATGAAGGTAAGCGTAAGGATAGAACCGAATGCCCCGATCGGCACGGCGAACAATACCGAGAACGGGATAGACCAGCTCTCATACAATGCCGCCAGGAACAGGAACACAAACACAATGGAGATAGCGAAGATCATGGCCGCGCTGCTGCCTGCCTTGATCTCTTCCCGGCTCATACCCGAAAATTCATAGCTGTAACCTTCGGGCAGCACCTGGGCCGCTGTTTGTTTCAATGCTTCAATGGCCTGTCCGCTACTGAAACCGGGTTTGGGTGTTCCGTTGATCTCAATAGAACGGTAAATATTGTAGTGTGATATGACGGCCGGGTTTTCAATCAGCTTTGTGTTGACCAACGCGCCCATCGGCACCATTCCACCCTGGCTGTTGCGCACATAATAGCCCTGCAGGTCATCAATGGATCCGCGAAAACTGCTGTCGGCCTGCGTCATCACCCTGAAATTACGTCCGTAGATATTGAAATCGTTTACATAACTGCTGCCCAGCAAGGTTGACAACGTTGCGTACGCATCTGCCACAGATACGCCCAGCTTTTTTGCTTTCTCCCTGTCAACATCAACCTGGTAACCCGGTGTTCGTGTAGAGAAGAACGTGTACGCCATACCGATTTCCGGCCGCTGGTATAGCGCCCCGAGGAATTTTCTGGCTACTCCTTCGAATTGCCGGAGGCTGTCGGTACTGGTGGTTTGTTGCAGTTCAAAAGTAAAACCCGAAGTAGCGCCCAATCCCGGGATGGCGGGCGGCGCAATGGGTAATATGCGTGCCTCTTTTATATTGGCGGTTCGTTTGGTGATCTCTGCAATCACCCCTTTCAATTGTTCTTCCGCTTTCTTCCGGTCTGCCCAGGGTTTCAGGCTCACGAACATGGTACCGGTGTTGGATTTGCTGGAGAAGCTTACAATGTTGAGTCCGGCCAGTCCGCCTACCACTTTAACGGCAGGGATACTTCGCACCATTGCCATTACATCTTTCATCATAGCTACGTTGCGCGTGGTAGAAGTTCCTTCCGGCATTTCATACGTTACATACAAACGGCCTTCGTCTTCCGTGGGTATGAAGCCGGAAGGTTTGGCTTTGAAAAGGAAAAACAATCCTACGAACAAACACACCATCATCACCAATACATATGGCGTTGCGCGGATCCATTTACCTACACCACGCGCATAAGAACGGGTGAGTCTGGTGAACTTGTTGTTGAAAGCGGCAAAGAATTTTTCCAGGATGTTCTTCTTCGCTGTTGCATCTTTGGAAGGCTTCAACAGTACGATACACAAGGCCGGGGTGAGTGACAGCGCAACGAATGCAGAGATCACTACCGAAACGGCAATGGTAATGGCAAACTGCTGGTAAAGCCTGCCCACGATACCCGGCACAAATCCTACCGGTATGAACACAGCTGCCAATATCAACGCGATAGCCACTACCGGACCAGAAATATCTTTCATGGCTTTTTGCGTGGCTTCCCTGGGCGTCATCTTTTCATGATCGATATAATGCTGTACCGCTTCCACTACCACAATGGCATCATCCACCACAATGCCGATGGCCAACACAAAGGCAAAGAGTGTAAGCGTGTTGATGGTAAATCCGAAGGGCGCGAAGAAAATAAAGGCGCCGATCAATGATACCGGTATTGCCAACACGGGGATCAGCGTAGCACGCCAGTTCTGTAAGAACAGGAATACCACCAATACCACCAGCAGCAAAGCTTCCAGCAAGGTATGGATCACTTCGTCGATCGATACCTGTACTACCGATGCTGTTTCGAGCGGCACCAGGTAATCGATGTCTTTGGGGAAATGTTTTTTGAGGTTATCCAATGCTTTCATCACACCGGCATACGTATCGAGCGCATTGGCGCCGGGTGCCTGGTAAATAAGCACGAATGCACAAGGCTTTCCATTTACCAGGGCATTGATGGAATAGTCGAATTTACCCAACTCAACGCGGGCAATATCTTTCAAATAGACGATACTGCCATCGGAAGGCTTGGTACGTACGATGATGTTTTCAAACTGCTCTTTGGTATTGATGCGGCTGCTGGTAAGCACATTGTATTCGAAGACCTGCCGTCCCGGTTGTGGATTGCCACCCACGGTGCCCGCCGCGATCTGTATGTTTTGTTCTGCGAGCGCAGCATTCACATCAGCCGGTGTAAGACCCAGCATGGCCAGCTTGCGCGGGTTGAGCCATACACGCATACTGAAATCATCGGCTCGGGCCAGGATATCTCCTACTCCCTTCACACGCAACAGCGCATCTTTCAAATAAATATTGGCATAGTTACCCAGGAAGATCGCATCGTGCGTACCATTGGGTGAATACAGCGCCAGCGCCATCATGATGCTGGGGTTACGCTTACGGGTAGTGAGTCCCAGTCGTTTCACCGCATCGGGCAAAGTAGGTTGCGCAACACTCACGCGGTTCTGTACATCCAACGTGGCGATATCGATATTAGTACCTACTTCAAAATTTACCGTAATGCTGCTCTGTCCGCTGCTGGTACTGTTACTGCTCATATAGGTCATGCCCGGCGTACCGTTCACCTGCGATTCAATGGCCGTGGTGGTCGTCTGTTCCACTGTCTGCGCATCGGCGCCGGTGAAATTACCACTGATGGAAACCGTTGGCGGCGTAATATCAGGATACTGCGCAACAGGCAGGTTGGTCATGGAGATCAATCCCACCAGCACAATCACAATGGAGATGACGATGGCTGTAACAGGACGTTTTATAAAAGTATCTGCGATCATATTGAATTAAAAATTAACGCTCTATTTTTGACTCTTGCCTTTGACAGCAGTAGTAATCACCGCTCCTTCACGCAAATTCTGCACTCCCTGCACGGCTATTTTTTCACCTGCATTCAAACCGCTCTGCACAATCACGTTGTTTCCTATTTGCGTACCCAACTGCACTTTGCGCTGGTTTACTTTGCTGCTATCGCCCACTACGTAAACAAAGAACTCACCCAATTGCTCTGTAATTGCTTTATAAGGGATCATCACAGCGTGACTAGATGCCTGGTTGAGTACGCGTACGGTGGCGCTCATCCCTGCCTTCAGCATGCCTTTGTCGTTCGGAAAGCTAAGCCTTGTTCTGATAGTAGATGTTTGCGGATCAACAGCGCGATCGATCATGCTGATGGTACCGTTAGCAGGATACACAGCTGTTCCGAATGTAAGGGTGAAAGTAGAATCCTTGCCGCCTTTTTGTTGCAACTGCGTGAAGCGGTACAACTCCTGTTGGTTCACTGCAAAATCAACGGCCATGGGGTTATCGGTAGAAACGGTGTTGAGTACGGTTTGACCTGCCACCACTGCGGCTCCCTGCTTTACTTGCGAAATACCAATGGTGCCGCTGAATGGTGCATAGATGGTAGTGAAGCCCAGGTTGCTCTTCATGCTGTTCACCGCTGCTTTGGCGGCCGATACCTGTTTGTGTGCAGCTTCCAATGCAGCATCGGCATAATCAACCTGTTGCTTGGCAATGGCATCGTGCTTATCCAACTCGTGGTAACGGTCGGCGTCTTTTTGGGCTTTCAATAAATTGGTTTCCTGCACCTGCAGGTTGGCTTGCGCCTGTTGGTAATTGGCATCGTATACCTGCGCGTCGATGGTGTACAGTTTTTGTCCCTTGCTCACTTTATCTCCATCCTTAAAGAACAGTCCGGTAACATAACCGCTTACCTGCGCCCTAATGTCTACCTGGTTGAACGCTACCACCGTGCCGGGATATTCATCGTGATACACCGCATCGGTGCTTTTTACCGTATCGAGGGTTACCGGTACGGCTTGCAGGCCAGCCTGCTGCGGCCCCTGTTGTTGAGAACTTCCGCAGGAAGCCATAAACAACGCCGTTATGATGATGCCGGTATGATTTTTCAAAGTATGCAACAACATATAAAGAGATGATTTAAAAATTAGTAAACGATTTGGCCCAGGGCTACCTGCACATCTATTTTGCTGGCCAGCACCTGGTATAAGGCATTGTAATAATTGATCTCGGATGTGCGCAGATCGGTTTCTGCTGTAATAACTTCCAGGTAAGTTTTCACACCCGATTTGTACTGCAACTCAATAATGCCATACACTTCCCTCGCCAGCGCCAGGTTTTCTTTCAGCGCCTGGTAATTGGCCAGGTTGGTTTTATAGCCGGCCATTGCCTGCGCGTACTGTGCGTTGACAGCATTTTTCAGGTTGATGATGTCCCAGTTGGTTTTCTTCAACTGCCACCCTGCCTGGTCGATATTCGCTTTGCGTTTACCTCCCTGGAAAATGGGAAGGGTTATCGTTAGTGCAGCAAAAGAGCTGGGATAATTCATGTTGTACAGCTTGGCAAAATCATTGTCCTGGAAATTCATGTTATACGCTCCGTTGAGGGCTACCGTGGGGAGGTACGACCATTTCTCGTATTGCAGGTTGGCTGAGAGTAGCCTTTTCTGCGTTTGCAGGAACTGGTATTCAGCGCGGCGTGTATAATCGGGTAACTGCAATGTATCCAGCATCGCGTCTTTCTCCAGTTGAAGGGTATCGTATGCGATGTGCAGGTCTACGCTATCCGGACAACCCATCAGCGTTTTCAGGTAGGCCGACTTAGCCTTCAATACCACCAGGTTTGCAACACGGGTAGCTTTGCTGTTGTTGAGAGAAATGGTAGCGCGCTTATAATCGGTTTTGTCTGTCAGTCCGGCTTTGTATTGGTTGGTTGCTATCCGTATGCTGCTTTCCAGCCGCGCAATATTTTCATCCGACACTTTGATCTGTTGCATGGTAGCCAGCACATCGTAAAAGGCTTTCGACACATTGGATATCACACCGATCTTGTCGATACCTGTATGCTGGCGCGCCTGCGTACGAACATCTCCTTTGCTACGGAAAGTCAGCAATGCATCGCGGTTGAAAAGGTTCTGCGATACAGTGAATTGTGCAGCAGAAGTATTGTTAACGCCCAGCCTGATGGGGTTCCCGCCAATGACACTTGTTGGCACCTGGAAATTGTGTTGCAGGCTGTAGTTCAAATTCAACTGCGGGTACCAGGCAGATAGTTTGTTGCGGATGGTGGTTTCAACGATCTCTTCATCGATAAGCGACTGTTGAAAAGAAGGCTGGTGCTTCAAAGCATACTGCACCACATTGTCCAGGCTTGCGTTCTGTAATAAAGTGGCATCCTGTTGCGACTGTTGCGCTTTTCCGGGTAAATACAAACAAGCAAGGGTACAGAGGAGGTACAAGGGCTTAGTGATATGGATCTTTCGAATCATGATATCCGTTTTACGCTTTCAACGTGCAAACAATCTGAAACTAGAAAAAGGGTATCCGAGGTGCCGGAAGACTCCAATCATCAGATTGAAGATATTAATTTATGAGCGATTTTTTTAATCCGCAAATCTAAGGGCGCCACGATCATAGTCGCAACATTATTTTATAAACGGTAAGCTGCAGGAGCATCTTGTTCTGATCGCAACACCTATCTTAGCGGCATGATCGATTTCAGAAGTGATACCGTTACACGGCCTACCCCTGGCATGCTGGCGGCAATGCAGGCAGCTCCAACGGGGGACGATGTTTTTGGAGAAGACCCAACGGTAAACCGCTTGGAACAATTATGCGCCGGTTTGTTTGGCATGGAGGCGGCCGTTTTTTGTCCCAGTGGCACCATGACCAACCAGATTGCCATCAAATGTCATACACAGCCAGGCGATGAAGTGATCTGCGAACAGTTGTCGCATGTTTATCAATACGAAGGAGGCGGTATTGCTTTTAACTCGGGCTGCTCGGTGCGTTTGCTGCATGGCGACCGTGGCCGTATTACGGCAACGCAAGTGAAACAGTCCATCAATGCAGATGATGTGCATAAACCGGTCTCCGCATTGGTTTCTTTGGAAAATACAGCCAACCGCGGCGGCGGAAGCTGTTATCAATTTACTGATACACAGGAAATAAAACAGGTTTGTTTGGATAACAACCTCAGGCTGCATCTCGATGGCGCCCGCCTGTTCAATGCACTGGTAGCGAAGCATGAAACCTGCGGGCAATACGGAACTGTATTCGATAGTATTTCTATTTGTTTGAGCAAAGGATTGGGCGCCCCGGTAGGAAGTGTGTTGATCGGATCCGGCGCTTATATCAAGAAAGCACGCAGGATACGGAAAGTATTCGGCGGTGGTATGCGGCAAGCAGGCTATCTGGCAGCAGCAGGAATTTATGCATTGGAAAATAATGTAGCACGCCTGGCAGATGACCACGCGCATGCGCAGCGAATTGCAGCAGCATTGCAAAAGAAAGATTTTGTGGGTGAGATTTTACCAGTTGAAACCAATATCATTATTTTTGAAGTGAAAGGCCGTTTTACCGCACCTGGTTTGTCGGCAATCCTTAAACAATCCAATATCTACGCAATTGCCATATCCTCTACACAGATCAGGTTTGTGTTGCATTTAGATATTAGTTCCTCCATGGTGGACGAAACCATCCGGGTGATTGATACTTTGTAGTACAGCTGTTTATTGATGAAGTGGACTTTATTTATCATTGAAATTTAGAAAAGAACCAAGAGCATGTTACCGAGAATCAACCCAACGAATACCCAGGCATGGTTTTTATTGAAGAAGCACCACGAAGAAGAAATGAGCCGCCGTCACATGAAAGACCTTTTTGCGGCAGATCCCGAGCGTTTCCAGCGTTTTTCTCTTGTATTTGAAGAAACACTGTTCGATTATTCCAAGAACATCATCAACCAGAAGACCTTACAGTTGTTGTTGCAACTGGCGGAGGACTGTAAGCTGAAAGATGCGATCCACGATATGTTCGCCGGACTGAAGATCAATGAAACGGAACACCGTTCGGTATTACATACCGCCCTGCGTAATTTTTCTGATACACCTATATTGGTAGATGGCAAAGACATCATGCCGCATGTGCAACGGGTACTCAACCACATGAAAACTTTCTGCGAGGAAGTGCACAGCGGCAAATGGAAAGGATATACCGGCAAAAAGATCCGTTATATTGTGAATATCGGCATCGGCGGCAGCGACCTGGGGCCGGTGATGGTAACGGAAGCGCTTCGCCCCTATTGGAAAAAAGACATTGAAACTTATTTTGTGAGCAATGTCGATGGAACGCATATCGCTGAAACACTGAAAAAAGTAACGCCCGAAGAAACACTTTTCCTGGTGGCTTCCAAAACCTTCACCACGCAGGAAACCATGACCAATGCGCACACGGCGCGTGACTGGTTCCTCAGGGAGGCAAAAGACCAGGCGCATGTGGCCAAACATTTCGTGGCGCTCAGCACCAATGAAAAAGATGTAACGGCATTTGGTATCGACAAAGCCAATATGTTTGAATTCTGGGACTGGGTAGGCGGCCGGTATTCTCTGTGGAGCGCTATCGGTTTGTCTATTGCGCTCACCATCGGATATGAACATTTTGAAGCGCTCCTGAAAGGTGCGGCAGCAGTAGATGAACATTTCCGCAAAGAGAAATTTGATAAGAATATACCTGTGTTGATGGCGCTGATCGGTATCTGGTACACCAATTTCTTTGGCGCACAAAGCGAAGCCATCCTCCCCTACGATCAATACTTGCATCGTTTTGCGGCTTACCTGCAACAGGGTAATATGGAAAGCAATGGTAAAAGTATCGACCGCAGCGGGCACCCGGTGAATTATGCAACCGGACCGGTAATCTGGGGTGAGCCGGGCACCAACGGACAACACGCTTTTTACCAACTGATCCACCAGGGTACCTTGATGATCCCCTGCGATTTTATTGCACCGGCTATCAGCCACAATCCTATAGGCGATCATCATACCAAACTGTTGTCTAATTTCTTTGCGCAAACAGAAGCGCTCATGAATGGCAAAACAGAGAACCAGGTAAGAGCGGAGTTAGAGAAAGCCGATAAGAGTAAAGAAGAGATCAAGCGACTGCTGCCCTTTAAGGTATTCGAAGGCAATAAGCCTACCAATTCATTCCTTGTAAAAGAAATTACACCGCATTCATTGGGAAGCCTGATTGCGTTTTATGAGCATAAGATATTTGTGCAGGGTGTGATCTGGAATATTTTCAGCTTCGATCAATGGGGCGTGGAACTGGGTAAACAGTTGGCTAATCAATTACTGCCCGAATTAGCCGATGATACAGCAGTAACTACGCACGACTCATCCACGAGCGGATTGGTCAACGCCTATAAGCAGTTCAGGAAAAACTGAATCAATGGTTAACATCAGGCCAATAACACAAACAGATAATGCAGCCCTTGCCTCCATCATTCGCAAGGCCTTGGAAGAGTTTGGCGCCAATAAGCCCGGAACCGTTTATTACGACGAAACCACCGATCATTTATTTGAAACTTTCCATGTTGAGCCCGCCAGCAGCTATTTTGTAGCGGAAAAAGACGGAGCGCTATTGGGTGGGGCGGGCATTTATCCTACCAATGCATTGCCGGCAGATACTTGCGAACTGGTGAAGATGTACCTGGCGCCTGCGGCACGCGGACTGGGCCTCGGCAGGCAATTGATCACATTGTGTTTGGAAACCGCTAAAGCAAAGGGATTTTCAAGGGTTTACCTTGAAAGTATGCCTGAATTAAAAAAAGCAGTTGGCATTTATGAGCTGTTTGGCTTTCAATACCTTACAGCTCCTATGGGAAACAGCGGGCACTGCGGCTGCGGCATTTGGATGCTGAAAAATCTGTAACCGGTTGGGGGGCTATTTTATTTCTTCAAATACGCCAGTCTGTTTGTTCTTCCGCACATTATCCCAATTGAACCAACGGCCGTTCATGGCTACATAAACGCCGGGCGGCAGGGTTTGTACAAAGGCCAATGCCCCGCCCAGGTTGAACAGGCCGTCGGAACTACCGAATTTGATGGGAATCATGGCCCCTGTGAGTACAATCGTTTTGTTCTTGACTTTTTCTGCCAGCACATGGGCTGTTACCGACATGGTATCGGTGCCGTGGGTGATGACGATCTTGTCTTCTTCGCATTGAATGCACTGGTGTACGATCAGATCCCTGTCTTCATCTGTCATTTCCAGGCTGTCGATCATCATCAGGGTACGGATCTGAACATCCAGCCGGCACCTTCCCTTCTCCAGCAGTTCCTGCATGTGGGTATTCTTAAAATAAAGTTCTCCCTTCAGTTCATTGTATTCCTTATCGAAGGTTCCACCGGTAATAAAGATGCGGATCATAGCTGGCAATTTGAATTCGGATGTAAAGATTCAAAATCATTCGCACATAAAAAAAGCCGCTGGTGAAAGCGGCTTTTGGATAAGCAATTAGTTTATGGCTGGTTACCATTTGTCTACTTCTTCCGAAGCGGTGTTGGATGCGGCTACCGCATCAACAGTAGGAGTAGCTGCTGCAACGGGAGCGGCTACCGGCTGTTCAGCTACTACAGCCGCTTCTTCCGCAACTTCTACTTCGCCCTCGGCATCGTTGTATTCATGGTTAAAAGCGTCAAAATCAAAATCAGGCATCAGTTCTGTCTTTACATAATCTACGGCTTCGTTCAGTGCCTTGATGAACTTGTTGAAATCTTCTTTGTACAGGAAGATCTTGTGCCTGTCGTACCCGTTGTTATCAAAGCGTTTCCGGCTTTCTGTAATGGTCAGGAAATAATCATTACCGCGTGTTGCCCTTACATCAAAAAAATACGTCCTCCTTTTGCCTGCCCTGATACGTGTGCTGTACACACTTTCCATTTTTTTTTCGTTGTTCTCGTACGACACAGTTGTAGATTTTGTTTGGTTAATTTTTGAGTGACACAAATATATGATTGTTATTGAATTACCAAAATTTTCATAAAACCTGCCGGAAACCCCGCAAAAAGCCGCTTTTGCCTTATACTTCGGCCTTTTCTTCGGTCAGTTGGAGCCGGTATAACTCGGCATAATAGCCATTGGCGGCCATCAGTTCCTCGTGTGTACCCATTTCCAACAGCTCGCCATTGTCCAGCACGACGATCTTATGAAAAGGGAAAGAGGAGAATATGCGATGGGTGATGATGATAGCGGTTTTATCGTGCAGGTATCGGTAGAGGTTACCAATAATAACGTGTTCTGTTTTGGCATCCACGGCGCTCAGGCAATCGTCGAACACTACGATCTCGGGGTTTTTGATCAGCGCGCGGGCAATGGATATCCGCTGTTTCTGGCCACCACTCAATGTTACACCACGCTCCCCGATCATGGTTTCATAGCCTTTGGCAAAGCCCTGTATCTCTTTGTGCACGCTGGCAAAAGCAGCGGCTTCCGTTACCCGTTCTTCCGATGCAGGTGCGGCCAGACCAAAGCTGATATTGTCGCGCACCGTATCGCTGAACAGGAACACATCCTGTTGCACATAACTCACCTGGTCGCGGAAAGATTTGAGGTCCATCGTACGGATATCGTTGCCGCCAATGGTGATCTTCCCTTCCTGCGGATCGTAAAAACGCAACAACAACTGCGCAAGGGTGGTTTTACCACTGCCGGTTCTGCCCAATACCAGCACCTTCTCTCCTTTCGTAATCCGCAGGCTGAATTGTTTGACGGCGTTGATACCGGTATGCGGATAAATAAAATTTACTGCATCGAATACAATATCGCCGGAAACCTTTACCTGCTGGGCTTCGGGAAGATTGGCAATGGTAGGCTCGGTGAGCAGGAATTCATTGATCCTTCTTTGGGAAGCCGAAGCCCGCTGGATCATGCTGGCCGTCCACCCGATGGCGCTTACCGGGAAAGTGAGCATGTTGATATAGATGACGAATTCAACGATCAGCCCGATCTTGCTGCTGTCGTGCAGGGCCTGTACGCCTCCTATCAGTATGGTGACCAACGTGCTGAGTCCAATCATCAGTGCCATACTGGGGAAATAAATGGCTTCGACCCTGGCCAGGCTCACGGCATTCTTTTTATATGCTTCGCTGTTTCTGGTGAAGAAACCGAGCATGGCTTTTTCCTGCACAAAAGATTTGATCACGCGTATACCGGAATACGATTCCTGGGCATTGGTGGTGAGATCTGACAAAAGCGCCTGTATCCTTTCGCTTTTTTTGTTGATGATGCTGTTTACAAAATAGATGGTGATGGCCAGCAGTGGCAATGGCGCCAGTACATAGAGTGTTAACGACACGTCTTTACGCAGCATATTCATCACGCAAAATCCAATGAGGGTTACCAGGTTGATCAGGTACATGATGGCGGGGCCGGTGTACATCCGCACACGGCTCACGTCTTCCGTCATCCGGTTCATGAGGTCGCCGGTGCTGTGGGTCTTGTAGAAATTTGTATCGAGCCGCTGGTAATGTTTAAAAATCTCATTCTTCTGGTCGTATTCAATATGCCGGCTCATGACAATGATGGTCTGGCGCATGAAGAACATGAAAATACCCCGCAGTATGGCCAGCAATAAAATGGTGAGGCTGCAAACGGCGATGAGCCAGCCAAAACTGAACTGTGCCGATTGCACCCAGGTGATGAACCGGTGCACCAGTACATCATGTACCGGTTTGGAAGCAACCGGCCTCGCGCCGGGCAATCGCTGCTGTACCAGGTTCACCACAAAACCGGTTATCTGTGGCGCCAATACGGCAAAATAGTTGGAGAATACAACAAAC
>Ga0114932_10001448_pt1 | contig 26893 bp, 22 predicted proteins | sample 2SBtaG_2_FD_87286 | JGI IMG/M metagenome (GOLD analysis project Ga0114932, IMG submission 87286) | Deep subsurface microbial communities from Kolumbo volcano to uncover new lineages of life (NeLLi) - 2SBTROV12_ACTIVE470 metaG | ecosystem: Environmental > Aquatic > Marine > Volcanic ...
GGTTCGTTAGTAACGAACCGCTCCCGCGCGCACGGCGCGCGGCGGCCGAAGGCCGGGGGGAGCGCGCCCAGCGCGCGGTGCGGGGGCTGGCCCCCGCAGGAGACAGTAGTTGAAAGGGCTCGTCCCCTACGAGCCCGTCAACTAGCGTGGCGGTGGTACGCTCGCTCCCATGATGCACTGGGCAGCGCTTGGACTGACGTGGGGCTGCCTCTACATCCCCAGGCCGAGCGACACCGACGTCCCGGTTCGGGATTCCGGGCAGCCCACGAACACCGACGACACCAGCCCGGTGGGTGACGACACCGCGAGCGAGCCCGACGACTCCGGCAAGCCGGACGACACCGGGAACGCGCCGGAGCCGTGCACCGTCGACATCAGCGGCCTGGCCGTGGTCCCCGTCACGGACACCTACACCACCGAGCCGAACAGCGAGCGCGCCCTCTGGATCTGCAACCTGGCGCACGTCGACCTCACAGGAACCGACAACCTCGCGATCGTGGACCCCGGCGGCTCTGTGGCGGTGACCGGCGACCGCAACTCGGTGGTCGCTTACAGCAACGCGATGGCCGCCAGCTACGGCGGCGACAACCAGCTCGTCCGCGAAGCCCACACCCTGGCCAAGGGCCACTGGTACGAGACGATCCAGTGCACCGAGGGCGTCCGGATCGAGCGCGACGGCAAGGAAGCCCAGAGCCCCTGCTGAGCGTTCAGCGCGCCAGGGCGGCCGCCAGCTCGTCGTAGAGGTACACGTTGGCGAGCATCGCCTTCCGGAACACACCGAGGTGCAGCGACTCGTTGGGCCCATGCGCAGTGGTCTCGGGGTCCATCACACCGTTCAGGATGAGCGGCAGGTCGCCGAAGCGACGCCCGAAGATGGCCACGAAGGGGATCGAGCCACCCACACCGACCCAGGCCATCTTCTCGCCCCACGCCTTCTCGTAGGCGCGATCGGCCGCCGGAAAGGCCGGGCCCTCGGGTTCGTAGAGCCAGCCTTCTCCGGCCCAGCCCTTGAAGTCGAGGCTCACCCGCACCCCCATCGGCGGGTCCTGCACCGTGGCCTCCACGGCGGCCCGCATCTGCTCGATGCGCTGACCGGGGCCCAGACGGATCGACAGCACCGCGGACGCCCGCGTGCGCAGCGCGTTCTTCTTGTCCTCCTTGCGCGGGAGCGTGGTGGCCACGACGGTGAGGGCCGGCTGGCGCCACATCCACTCCGCCGGCGGCCGCCCGTCCGGAGGGAGCGGCGCCACGTCCTCGAGCAGGTGAGCGCCCTTGCGGAACACCTCCTCCGTGAGCGGCACGTCCCACGCTCGGGCGCGCCACGCCTCCGGCACGTCGGCGGGCAGGATCTTCAGCCGGCCGTTGTCGTCGACGAAGCGATCGATGAGCTTGACCAGCGCGAGCGACACGTCCGGGATCATGCCGCCCCAGAGACCCGAGTGGCCGTCGGCGTCGAGGGCCTCGACGATCAGCTCGACCTCCATCAGCCCGCGCAGCGACACCGTGAGCCCAGGGACCTCCGTGCTGGGGTTCTCGCAGTCCGTGAGCACCATCGCGTCGGCCACGAAGGCTTCCGGGTAGGCGTCCATGAAGCGCTCGAGGTTCGGCGACCCGATCTCCTCCTCACCCTCGATGACGAGCTTGACGTTGCAGGGCAACGAGCCGGTCTCCTCCAGCCACGCCTGCAACGAGACGAGGTGGCTGACCCATCCACCCATGTCGTCGGCCGCACCGCGAGCGTAGAGCCGCTCGCCGACCACCGTCGGCTCGTGGGGATCCGTGCGCCAGTTCTCGAGCACGACCGGCTGCAGGTCGAGGTGTCCGTAGATGAGCACCGTGGGCTTGTCGGCGCCGGCGCCCAGCCACTCCGCGACCACGATCGGCAACGCGTCGGGCAGATCGCACACGCGCGCGCCCTGGAAGCCGGCGGCGCCGAGGTCCTCGGCGATCCGCGCGGCGAGCGCCCGCACGTCGTCGTGGTGCTCGGGATCGCAGCTGATGGCCGGGTGCCTGAGGTAGTCGGACAAGACGCTGACCGCCTGGTCGAAGGACGCCTCGACGCGGGCTGCGACGGCGTCGATCTGGGGATGCGGCATGGGGCCTCCTGGAGCGCTCCCTCTACTCGCTGACGTCCGCCGCCACCACCTTCACCCGCCCGGCCGCCGACGCGTGCAGGTGGGCAGCGCACGCCGCGTCGGCGACCACCACGACCGCACCGTCCGGCACGTCCGCCAGCATGCCGCGGGCCATGGCGTGGTGCAGATCGGCGTCGTCCACGCCTGCGGGCAGCTTCGCACCGCAGCAGGAGCTGCCCAGCGGAGGATCGACCCGCGGGAGGTCGAGGGCCTCCCCCTCCGGTCGGCAACAGCCGAGCCACACCGCATCGCTCAGGTCCGAGGCGCGCATCGGGGGAGCCGACGGGGGGGGCGCCCGAGGCACGGCCTCCGGCTCGACCCGGGCGCGGGCAGACCGGAGGAAGTCGGCCACCGGCACGTCGAAGTGGCAGAAGGTGGTGCAGGCATCGCAGTCCGTGCAGGCGTCGAGCTGCTCGACGGTCCAAGCCCCTCCGTCCCCGCGCAGGACGGCCGCAGCCGCCCGCACCTTGTGGTTCGGCAAGAGGTCGTCCCGGAACGCATGCACCGCGACCGGGCAGACGTCCCGACAGAGGCTCAGACAGAGCTGGCAGACCTCGAGCTGCTTCTCAGTCACACGCTCTCCCACGCGCCGGCGGGGCCCGCGCCAAGCAGCGGTGCCTCGGTGGACAGCTCGTCCCACGGTCTCCAGCGGGCTTCGATCAGGGCTTCCGGCGGACTGCCCTCCTGGTGCGTGCCGCGCTCGGCCTGGCCGATGCTCTCGGCCAAGGTGTCCACGGAGAGCCACACCTCGAGGCCGGCCTCGGTCTCGGCGACCGCCCACGCCTCCATGTCGCCGACCAGCAGATCCCGGAGCGCCGCCCGGTCCCGGAGCACCAGCCGCCGGAAGCGCTCGGGCCGCGGGGCCAACCGGAGGCAGACCCGTTGCACGTCGCTGTCCAGGGCCGCGGCAAGGAGCCACGGGCCGGCTGCGGTGCGCGGCGCGATGCGGGTGGCGTAGGGGGCTGCGCCACGCATGCCAGCCAGCGCGACGAGCCGTTCGCGCGCGCTACCGAGCGAGGACGACGAGGCGCAGACCAGGTCCTTGCGAAGCCAGTCCAGCACGCTGAGGCCCGCCTGCTCGGCTCCGCCCGCGGTCCAGCCCGCGCCCCGCAGCTCCGCCTCGAGCACGCCCAGGTCGGTGTCGGACGGACCGACCCACAGCGCATCGTGCTCGTGGAGACCATCGTCGGGCCATGGAAGCGGACCTTCCGAGAGCGCAGGGGTGCCTTCCGCGGGCGCGCCCAGCCCGAGCCCGCCACGGTTGAACCGCCCGTCGGGGTCGGCCGCCGCCTTCACCTCGACCAGCAAGGGATGCAGGCCGCCCAGCTCACGCGGCAGCCAGCCCGCCTTCAGGCGTCCGACACCGTGGTGGTGGGTGATGGTGGCCCCCACCTCGTCGGCGGCGTCCAACGCCCGCTGCCAGGTCTCCCCGTAGTCGGCCTGGTCGCCAGCGAAGCTGAAGTACGCCGCACAGCCCTCGAGGTAGGCATGGCTGAAGTGGCACATGCCGACCGCCACAGGCGAGACGGCGCGTGTGACCTGGCGGTAGACCTGCTCGACGCGGCTCCACGGACACGCCACCTCGAAGGTGTCGGCGAAGAGCCCCTCGAGCACCACCGGCATCTGCTTGAAGCTGACGGCGTGCCGCTTCGCCAGCCACGTGAGGCCCGGCTCGGCACCGAGATCGTTGGCGTCGAGCACGGCCGCGAGGTTGCGAGCGGTGGCGAGGGCCGCGTGCTCGACAGGGCCTCGGCCCTCCCAACCCACGATGACCAGGCAACGCGACAGGGTGCTGTCGATCGCCCAGCGCGCCAGCCGCGGCGCGTTCATCACCAGCTTGGCCAGACGGGCGGTCCCGCCGCCCTTGCCCTTGCGGAGCGCGATGCGGGTGTCGATCGGGTCGTAGACGCGGAGCACACTCGGCACGGGCGCCAGCCGCATCAGGTCCCGTGCGAGGGCCAGGGCACGCTCCAGATCCGGGGCCTCGAAGCCTCGAAGCGTCCAGCCCTCGCGCCGGGGTCGCACCCGCAGCTCCAGCTCGGCGAGCGCCACCAGGGTGCCTTCGGAGCCGCACCACTGCATCAGCTCGGGATCGCCCCGACGGACGCGGAGGACCTGACCGTCGGGCGTGACGCCGGTGGCGCCGACGACGATGTCCTCGATCTTCCCATACCTGCTGGAGAGCTGGCCTGCGCCGCGGGCCGCGACCCACCCGCCGACCGAGCTGCACGCGATCGAGCTCGGAAAGTGGCCAGCGGTGAGGCCCACGCGCTCCAGCCGATCCTCCAGGTGCCGACCCAGGACCCCCGGCCCGCACACCACCCTCCCCGGCAAGAGCCGCAGGTGGTTGAGCGCCTTGAGATCGAGCAGCACCACACCCTCGTGAGCCGCCACCCCCGCACACACACCGCTGAGCGCTCCGATGGGGACCAGGTCGAGGCCCTGATCCGCGGCCTGCCGCACCGCGCCGACCAGCTCGGCCAACGAGCGTGGGCGGACGAGCCCACCGGCGCGCGGCAGGGGTCTGCCATCGAGCCACGCGAGCTGCCACTTCGGACAGCTGTCCCGCCCGCTGGCGGTGAGCTGCGACGACGCGACCTGCCAGGTCTCGGGAAGGGGAAGGGCCATGCTGGTGTCCAGCCCCACGATACGCGAGACCGGGGCGGTCGCAGGGCGCGCACGCGTGCAAAGGCGGCGTCAACCCTCCCCTGTCGACGTCCCCTGCCCCCACGAGCGCGCATATGCTGCCGCGCGCACCGAGGATGCTACCGATGCCCCATGCCCGCCGTGGAAACGCCAGCCCGCTGCTGCTCGGCGCAGCCGGCCTCCTCGCCGGCGCAGCCGTCGGCTACGCCGTCAAGCACCTGACCACCGACCCAGTCGCCATCGTCGTGCAGCAGCCCGAGGTGGTGAAGCAGGAGCTCTCCCCCGAGGAGCTCGAGAACCTCTGCAGCGAGCCCCTGGACGACGAGCGCATGAACCTCGCCAAGGCGCAGGCGAAGGTCGTCGACCTCCAGGCACAGCTCCAGGCCCGGGAGAGCGAGCTCGGGAAGCTCAAGGGGCAGGTCGAGGTCGACGAACAGAAGCGGGCAGCCGCGGCCAGGCGTTGGAAGGAGATGGAGAGCGAGATCGAGCAGCTCAAGACCGACCTCGCCCAGGCGGAGTCCGAGCGCGACGAGGTGATGGTCGAGCTCAAGACCACCATCCGCAAGCTCGAGCGGCAGATCCGGGAGACGGAGAAGGCCAAGGCCGAGGCCGACTTCTACAAGAACGAGAGCACCGTGAACCTGTGGAGCGCGTTCGTCGCACAGGCCAAGGTCGAGATCTGCGACCGGGGCACGCGCAAGCGCCACGAGAAGTGCCACGAAGCGGTGGCCGGCGCGCTCGACAAGATGAGCAAGGACCGCTTCCGCGAGTGCGTGGACACCTACCAGGCCACCCGGTGCTCATCCAGGCCGAGGAGTGGAAGAACATGGAGCTGCCGCCCTACAGCGAGTGGCTCAACGAGGACGATCGCTACACGAAGAAGGGCTGGTACGTCCAGTACTGCGACCCCACGCTTCCAGAAGCCAAGGTCGGCGACAACAGCTTCGGCGGCATCGACCTCGAGCTGGACCCCGACGAGCTCGATCTGTAGGAAACTCCCGGGGACAACGGGCTTGACCGGGATCCGTTGACGTGTCAAGTTCTCCAGAGGAGCGCACCCCCAGCGCTCGACTGGAGCCCTCCATGTCACAGCTCACTCCCGACGCCATCACCGACGAAGCGCTCTTCCAGCCTCAGGACGAGCTGTCCGGCGAGCCTGCCACCGACGTGGTCGAGCAGGACGAGGCCGACGTCGGCGCCGACGTGGACTCCCTGGTGCTCAGCCGCACCGAGACCTTCCAGCCAGTCGACGACGCGCTGCGCAACTGGCGCACCGAATCGGCGCGGCGCATCGCCGAGCACGCCGAGCAGAGCGCCGAGCGCGGCAAGAAGCGCCGCAGGCAGGTGACGGTGGTCGGCGGCCTGCTCGCCGTCGTCGCCGGCGTCGCGGCGGTGATGAGCCAGCCCGGCACGGCCACGAACGCCGGGGCCACGGTGCTCGAGGCACCGCTGAACGACGCCTCCGTCATCGTGACCGCGGCCGAGACCGCGCCCGAGCCGGTCGACGAGACCGCGCCCGAGCCGGTCGTCGAGACCGCGCCCGTACCCGTCGTCGAGACCGCGCCCGAGCCGGTCGTCGAGACCGTTCCCGCCGCGGCGGCCGGTGCCTTCGACCCGCGCATCGTCGAGGGCACGCTGACCACCTGGGTGGCGGGCGACACCGCCTGGATCCAGTTCGACTTCCTCGGCAGCGAGCCGCTCACGCTCCGCTGGACCGACCGCGCCGGGGCCACCGCGATCAGCGACGTGGTCTGCGACAACCGCATCGACGCGGCGACCGGGCGTTGCTACGTCGGGCGCAACGGCGACACCATCGACTGGGGCCTGGCCCAGGGCGCGCAGGAAGGCCCCTGGAACATCTCGGCGTGCGGCACCGGCGGCTGCGCCGAGATCGCGACGTTCCTCGCACCCATCTAGACTCCTCGTCTGGCACTACCGGATGCGCTCGCGTCCGGCGAGCACCCGCTCGAAGACCTGACCCAGCAGCGCGACATCGGCCGCCCCGGCCTGCTCGCGAGCGCTGTGCATCGAGAGCATCGCGCACCCGACGTCCACCGTTCGGATGCCCAGACGCGAGGCGCAGAACGGACCCACGGTCGACCCGCACGCCAGGTCGGGACGGCACAGGAAGTCCTGCACGGGCACCTCCTGCTCCTCGCAGACCTGTCGGAAGAGCCCGGCCGTCTCGGCGTCGGTGGAGTAGCGCTGGCGCGCGTTGGTCTTGATGACCGGCCCGCCGTTCATCACCGGCCGGTGGCGGCCATCGTGCAGGTCGGCGTAGTTGGGATGCACCCCGTGGGCCATGTCGGCCGAGACGCAGTAGCTGTGCGCGCTCGCCCGCTGGAGGCCACCAGGCGCCTGCTCGGTGCCCCGACGGAGGAGGCGCTCCAGCACGTAGCGCAGCATCACCGAGTCCGCGCCGCTCGCCGAGCGGGACCCCACCTCCTCGTGATCGAAGAGCGCCACCACCATGGTCGGGGCGCCCAGCTCGGCCTGCACGATCGCGTCGAGCGCCGCGAAACAGCAGAACTGGTTGTCCATGCGCGGCGCGAACACGAACTCGTCGTTCCAGCCGCCGAGCGACGGTGGCTGGACGTCGTGGAACATCAGATCCCAGGCGAGGATGTCGTTCTCGTCCAGGTCGAGGGTCTGGGCCACGAGCGCCTTGACCGACAGCTCGTCCGCGCTGCCCTGCCCGACCAGAGGGACGAGCTGGCGGGCGAAGTCGAGCTTCAGGCCCTCGGTGTTCACCTGCCGGTTCAGGTGGATGGCCACGTTCGGGATGCGCGCGAGCGGCTTGTCCACACGCACGAGCCGCAGGCCCACCCCGTTGCCCTCGCGCACGCTCACGCGGCCGGAGAGCCCCAGGTCCCGGTCCGACCAGGTCGCCGCGAGCACGCCGCCGTAGGGCTCCACGTGCCAGGCCACCTGCCCCTCCCGCTGGGCTTCCGGGTTGGGCATCAGGCGCAGGTTCGGGCTGTCGGTGTGGGCGACCAGGACGCGGAAGCCCGCCTCGGGTGCGGGCTCGACGCCAGCCCGCCAGGCGATGAGGCTGCCCCCCCGGACCAGGTACCCACCATCCCCCGGCGCAACGGCCTCCTGCTCCACACGCTCGTCGAAGGCCACGAAGCCGGCGGCCTCCAGGCGCTCGCGTGCGCGCTCCACGGCGTGGTACGGCGACGGGCTCGCTGCGACGAAGTCGAGGAGGTCCTGGGCGGTGGCGGGCATGTGGTCTCCGGAGGGCGGCACCTCTAACGGATCAGCCGGTTACGAGGGGCGGCCTCCAGGGAGGCTACATGAGCGATCGAAGCTACGAGAGCCCACTTGTCCGACGCTACGCGAGCGCGGAGATGAGCTACCTCTTCAGCCCGCGCAAGAAGTTCACCACGTGGCGGCAGCTGTGGCTCTCGCTGGCCGAAGCAGAGGCCGAGCTCGGGCTTCCGATCGACCCCGCCCAGCTCGACGCGATGCGGGCGAGCCTGGAGGATCTCGACCTCGAGCTGGCCGCGACCTACGAGAAGAAGCTCCGCCACGACGTGATGGCGCACGTGCACGCCTGGGGCGACCAGATCCCCGTGGCCCGCCCCATCATCCACCTGGGTGCCACCAGCTGCTACGTGGGCGACAACACCGACCTGATCGTGCTCCGCGACGCGCTCGACCTGCTCCTCCCTCGGCTCGCCGCGGTCATCGCTGCCCTCGCGGCCTTCGCAGGCGAGCATGCCGGGCTGCCCACGCTCGGCTTCACGCACTACCAGCCCGCCCAGCTCACCACCGTGGGCAAGCGCGCCTGCCTCTGGATCCAGGAGCTGCTGCTCGACCTGCGCGCGCTGGAGCGCGTCCGGGCCGACCTGCGCTTCCGCGGCGTGAAGGGCACCACCGGGACCCAGGCCAGCTTCCTGGCGCTCTTCGACGGCGACCACGCCAAGGTGGAGGCGCTCGACGCGAAGGTGACGGCGGCGTTCGGCTTCGAGAGCGCCTTCCGGGTGACCGGCCAGACCTACACGCGGAAGCTCGACCACCAGATCGTGTCCGCGCTCGGCTCCTTCGGCGCGACAGCCCACCGCATCGCCACCGACCTGCGGCTGCTCGCCAACCTGAAGGAGGTCGAAGAACCCTTCGCGAAGCACCAGATCGGCTCCTCGGCCATGGCCTACAAGCGCAACCCCATGCGCTCGGAGCGCGTGTGCGCGCTCGCCCGCCACCTGATCGCGCTCGCTCAGGACACCGCCTGGACCGCCGCCCTGCAGTGGATGGAGCGCACGCTCGACGACTCGGCCAACCGCCGCATCTCCCTGCCCGAGGCCTTCCTCGCCTCTGACGGCATCCTGCAGGTGCTGCAGAACGTGTGCGAGGGGCTGGTGGTCTACCCCGCGGTCATCGGCCGCCGCGTGGCGAGCGAGCTGCCCTTCATGGCCACCGAGAACCTCATCATGGCCATGGTGCGTCGCGGAGCCGACCGCCAGGAGGTGCACGAGGCCATCCGCGTGCACAGCCTGGCCGCCGCCCACCAGGTCAAGGTCGAGGGCCGTGACAACGACTTGTTGGACCGGGTGCGCCAGGACCCCGCCTTCGCGCCGATCCACGGCGACCTCGAGGCACTCCTCGACCCCTCCACCTTCGTCGGGAGGGCCCCGGAGCAGGTCGCCGGCTTCCTCCGTGACGAAGTGGAGCCCGCACTCGCCGTGTGGCGCCACCGGCTGTCTGGCGAGGTCGAGCTGGAGGTGTAGCGGCGATCACCGCTCCTCCGGGCGCGCTCCCTGCCGCGGATCCCATCACGGAGGGACTTCGCTCATTTTTTCGCTCGACGATCGAAAAAACGCGTTGGACTTCTTCCGCAGGCGGTATTGTCAGAAGGCACCTCCCCCCGGAGCACGAATGGAGGAAACGCCACCCCGACTCATGCGCGCAGTCGCACGATTGGATGGCAGGGTCCAGGACCAGGGTCGCTGAACACACACTCGGTGGAGCTCGCTCGCCGCGTCGCTCGTGTCAGGACCACCGCCGCATACGCGGCCCAAGCCCCTTGGAGTCCGAAGCCAGTCCGTGACTGCCGCTAACAGCCCCCCATCGTACCTCTCACGAGACACAGCGACAGGAGCTACTACATGGAAGATACGCCCCCGGGCTTCTTCCGCGACCGACCGGCGTCCTGAAGAGGTCGTCACACCTTAGGGGGTCGTGCTGCCATCGCGTCTTCGTACGCGGTGGGATCAAACAGCCGGCTCATACCGCTCTTGCGGACAAGGCTTCCAGGTACGCCGCGTCGCGGTCGCGTCAGTCCAATACAAGAAACAAGGAAGGATGGGTTGGCGCCCGTCCTTTTCTTGTTTCAGCTCACCGCGCCAGCGCGGCCACGTCGACCCGCGTGATCGTGACCGTGTGTTCGGTCATCGCCCGGACGAGGACCAGCTCCAGGACCTCGCCGGGCAGCCCGTGCCCGAGCACGTCGAGCACCTCGTCGGGCGCACGACCCACCAGGGACTGACCGGCGGCAGCGACCAGCAGGTCCCCGATCTCGACGAGACCGGAGGCCGGCCCGCGCGGCACCACGTTGTCGACCAGGAAGCCGTCGGGCCCGGGCGTTCCAGACAGGCCCAGCACACCCCGCGGCGGCAGCCCGACGAGCTCGAGCACCACCTCGGCCCTCTCGGAGGCCACGACCTCGACCGCGGCCTCGGCGGCCGCGTGGTCGTGGATGGACTTCAGCCGCGTGAGCCCGACGGGCACGCCCTGGATCGAGAAGCGACCCTGCTCGTCGGTGCGCGCCATGCGGCCGCCGAGCAGCCGAACCTCTGCACCTGCCACCGGCGCACCATCGCGCACCACCTGACCGCCGAGCGCCCCGCCGGCGACGAGTCGCACGTCGTCCAGCTCGACACCCGCGCCCGTGGTGGTGACCTCGACGGTGGTCTCCGCGGCGCCGGGTCCGGCCGCGATCAGGGCGTGGTCCCCAGCGACCACGTCGAACCAGCGCACGTACCCATGCTCGTCGCAGCGCACGGTGCTGTCCGGACCGAAGGACCGCTTGGCCCCCTCCCGCTTCCAGAGCGTGGCCATGCACTCCGTGGCCAGGTCGCCGTCCGGTGCGACGACCCGTGCGCGCAGCTCCCCCGGGACCGGCTCGGGCTCCACCTGGAAGAAGCGGAACGCGAACCAGGTGGCGCCGGCGGAGGCGAGCGCCACCAGCACGAGCCGCACGACCAACGGGGGACCCCGGTCAGCCAAGGTCGAGCTCCCAGCGGGTAGAGGGCGTGGGCAAGGGCGGCAGCTCGTCGGGGGCCTTGCCGAGCCGGGTGAGCGTGGACACCAGCCAGTCGTGCACCAGGTCGGTGTTGATCGGGTGCTCGCTGATCGGGCCCAGCGGGTCGAAGGCACACGCCACGAAGCCGAAGCCGCGGCCTCCCAGCTTCTCCCGGGCGTCGCGCAGGTAGCGCTCCCGATCCTTGGGCCTCAGGGTGTCGATCTTGTTCACGGCGACCAGCACGGGCTTCCTCGTGGTCAGGCACGAGGTGAAGTCCTCCAGCTCCCGCGCCTGCACGCCGCCCTCGGCGTTGAGCACGTAGAGGAAGACGTCGATGTGGTCGAGCACCTGACGCGCCGCCTCGGTGACCTCCTCGACCACGTCGCCGAGGCCGGGGGTGTTGACCACGAACAAGGCGGTCGCGCCGGGGACCCGGAACACCCCCACCTCGCGCGTGGCGCCTGCGACCGGGTGCACGTTGCCGGTGTCGATGCCGAAGAGCGCGCGCAAGGCCGAGTCCTTGCCGCAGCTGGGCGAGCCGACGATGCCCACCGTGACACGGTGGCGCACCTGTTGCCGAAGCGTGGCCAGCTGCACGACGGCGGGCACGGTCTTGTCGAGCTCGGGCGCGAGGCTCTTCAGGGCCATCACGCCGGCGAGCGGCACCATCAGCGGTCGGAGGAGGAAGCTGAGCACGCCGAGCCCGAGGGTCATGCCGGCGACCACGGAGGCCTGGAAGGCCCAGCCGCGCCCGTGCAGCTTGTGCCCGAGCTCGGTCGCCGACTGCCCGAGCCGTGGCAAGGTGTCGAGCTGGAGCGCCCTCTGCAGCACCATGCGGCTCTGCGTGTCCCCGGCGTCCCAGGTGCGGGCGAGCCACGCATCGACGATGGCCTCCTCGAGCGCCTCCGTGGTGCCGTCCACGCTCACGTCGAGGTGCTTGGCGACATCGCGCACGATCGCGTCGTACGAAGGGCCCTCGCCCCCCCTGGCGAGGTTGGCGATGCCCTGGCCTCCCGCGCGTCGGATCGCCCGCTCGAGGGCGCGAGACAGCTGGGACAACCCCAGCGGCTCCGCGTCGATCTCCATCAGCTCCGCGAGCGAGGTGAGCTCGTCCCGCTGGCACTTGTCGAGGAGTTCCTGCAGCGTCACGGGTCGTCGACCTCGACGTCGAGGATGGTGCCCGTTGCGGCGAGACGCTCCTTGCTCGCCTTCAGGGCCACGCGGTCGAAGATCGCCCGGAGCTCTTCGCCGGAGAGCGATCGATCGGACTGCAGGTAGCGGATGGCCGCCTCGCCGACGCCGAGCGTTGCGCCCACGGCCACCGCCGAGCCGAGCACCGACGTGGCCACCTCGGCAGCCTGGGCACCAGGCAGCCATCCGGCCGCCTTGAGCGCCTGGATGGCCCAGCGGATGAAGCCCTTGGCGGAGCCTGCGAGCACCTCGCCGATGAGCCACAGGATGGCCTGACGGTCGAGCTCGACCTCGTGCACCGCGGCGATGCGGCTCACCATGGCCACCTGGATAGCGGTGACCGCGGTGATGTCGGCGCCGGGCACCGGGATGGCGCCCGCGAGCGCAGCCTGCCGGGCGCTCTCGCGGATGATCGGGCGCGACGCGGCCGCCTTGTTCTTCAGGTACTTCGCGAACAGCAGCGCCTTCCCGTCGCTCTCCAGGTGCTCGTAGATCCAGTCGATCACGGGCTCGACGCCGAGCGGGGCGTCGTAGAGCTGAGGGAGCGGGTCGAAGGCCGCAGCCACCGCCTCGTGAACTTCGAGCTGGAGCTGTTCGCAGGTGCGGGCGATGAACTCTTCGCGCTGGTGCTCCCGGATCAGGTCGATCTTGTTGAGCACCACCAGGGTGGGCCGCTGGCCATCTCCCCGCTCCTTCACAGCGGCCAGATCACGCTTCTCGTCGATCGTGGCGCCGCCCTCCGCGTTGACCACGAAGACCACCACGTCGAGGTGTTCGAGCGCCTCGCGCGCCGTGGCGTCGACGTGACGTCGCAGGTCGCCGAAGCCGGGGGCGTTGACCAGCACGAAGCGGCCATCAGCGTCGAGCTCCGCCACGCGGATCCGGTCGGTGGACCCCGGGATCGGGTCGACCTCCCCGAAGTCCACGCCGAACAGCGCGCGGATGCCCGCGTCCTTCCCGGCTGAAGCGGAACCGAGGAAGGCGATGGTCAGCTGCTTGGCCAGCGCCGCCTCGACGTTCGCCTGCAGCTCGGCCCACTTCCCGAACCGCGCGATCGCCGTGGTCACCTGTTCCGACATGCCGCTCCTCCGCCATGGCTCGCGTATCCGAGCCACCGTACGCGCGCCTCGCCCACGGGATTGCAGCCTGCTGCTACGATGACGCCGCCCATGAGCTGCCAGCACGCCCAGACGACGTGGACCACGCGTCAAATCGACGGGTTGCCGGTCGACGTCCGGGTGTGCCTGGCGTGCCAGCGCGCGGTCAGCATGACCCGCATCCCGGTGCCCGTCCGTCCCCTCACCGCGGGCTGCTGTGCGAACTGCGGCGGGGAGCGTGAACCACGAGCGGCGCGCACCAACATGGCGGGCAAGACGGACGCGAGCCCGGTGTGCACGGGGTGCGGGCTGTCCCAGTGGGAAGACTTCCGGCAGCACAAGGGGCTGGCGCGCAGGGCGGGAAGCCGATCGCTGGCGCGGGCCGGTGAACGGGCGCTCGAGGAGGGGCGCGCCGCGCTCGCGGTGAAGCTCGCCACGGCGGCCTGGCTGTTCAGCGAAGACGAGGTCATGGGGCGCGCACTCCGCCTCAAGGCGCTCGCCGCCTGTGGCGAGAGCGCCCAGGCCCTCGACGAGGGCATGACCTGGGTGTCGGAGGACGCCCCGAGCTTCGTGGGCGGCATCGTGGGCAACCTGCTGATGAAGCAGGGCCGCCTCGACGAGGCCCTGGAGGCGACCAGCATGGCCCTCGCGCACGACCCGAACGGGCGGGCCCTGCGGCTGGACCGCGCCGAGGTGCTGTTCGAGTTGGGACGCCTGGAGGAGTCCGGGAAGGAGGCCCGCCGGTGCCTGGACGGGCACGACGCCGTGGCCGAGAACGCCCTCGACCTGCTCGAGCGCACGCTGGCGGCGATGCTGGCGCGCCAGCTGTTCGTCGAGATCCGCGATGCCTTCAACGCCGGGGCACCGCACACCCACCGCTCGTCGGTGGCCAGCTACATCCGCGCGTGCGCCGAGGTCCAGAGCGGACGCGCCAGCGACGCCAGGAGGTGGTTGGTCCACGCGCTCCGTCTCGCACCCGACGACGAAGAGATGCGCTCAGCCCTCGCACGGCTCGAGGAGCGCATGGGGCTGGCGACCACCGCCACCCTCAAGGGGCGCTGACCCCACAGGAGGCGTCCTGACGGCTTCGGTCTCCGCCGGCGGCCACGTGCCGCGCCAGGGTCTGGCCGAGCTCCTCGCAGAGACCGTGCGCTCGCTGCCACGCCAGCACGTACGCGGTGACGTCGGCGTAGGCGGCGTAGCGACCGTGCGCCTCGGGAACCCACGCGGCGCGCGCATCCGGGGGGAAGGCCTCCGGTGCCCGGCTCCACATCTCGAGCCGCCACTCGAGCGCTTCGGCCTCCCGCGCCGGGCCGCGTGCCAGGACAGCCTCCAGGCGTTCGTCGGCCCGCTCCAGCCGTCCCGCACGGTAGAGCGCCACCCCGTAGTCCAGCTCCCGGCGCACGCTGCGGGGGCTGTCCTGCCAGGCCTGGCGCGCGTCGAGCAGCTCCGGGGGGTCGGACACCACGGCGGAGGCGATCATCTCGGAGAAGACCTGCTCACGGACGCCAGCGTCGCCCTGATCGTCGATGCGCACCAGCCAGCCCATGCGCACGAGCCAGATGCCGTCGAGCTTGTGGTGCTCGACCAGCCGAGCGGGCCCCTCACCGTCCTCCAGTCGGAGCGCGATCGAGGTCCAGCCCTCCCCGAGCGCGGGAGGCGACGTGAGCACCTCGAAGGTGTCGGCGCCGAAGCGGGCAGCGAGGGTGGCGGCGTCGTAGGGGTCCTGCCGCCAGCTGTTGGACGCAAGCCGCGTGCGGCCTGCGAACACCACCTGGAGGCCGCTGGGCGTGGGGCTCCATGCGGGCAGGCCCTGCACCCGGAACCCGAAGTCCGGCTGGACCATGCGTTGCCCACCACGGGCCAGCGGGTCGGCGCTCGCCCCAGGCTCGGGCACCGCGACCAGCCCGTCGCGAAGCCTGGACGGGACCATCAGGGTGATGCCCTGCTCGTCGAGCACCAGCTCTTCCGAGGGGCCGAAGGACAGCGCCGTGACCCTGCCGAGGACCGGCCCCACGATCCCGGGAGCGAGGCCGAGGGCGAGGGCGATCAGCAGGTTGCGTCGGCGGGCGCCCGCCAGCTCCGCCACCGGCGACAGGCTCTCGGTGCGGACCGCGAGGGCGGCGAGCGCGCCCCCGACCAGGCCGAAGGCGTGCCCGGTGTGGGAGGCGTTCTCCACGCCGAGCCCACCGATGAACAAGAAGGCCAGGATGGCGATGTTGCCGAAGGCGTAGGGCCCGCGGCGTCCCGGAGGCAGGAAGCCGGCAAAGCGGAAGCCGATCGCGAGCTGAGCGCCCAGCACGCCGTAGCCGGCCAGGGAGCTCCCCATCACCGGGAGCGGCTCGAGCAGCGCCACCGCGAGGCTGGCGAGCGACACCGACGCGGCGAGCACCACAGCGTAGCCGCCGGCTCCGAGCGCCCGCTCGACGCGGTAGCCGCAGTAGCCGAGCACCGCGAGGTTCGGGAGGAGGTGTTGCGGGCCCGCATGAGGGAGCTGCGAGGTCCAAGGCGACCACCAGGCGCCGTCCAGCAACAGAGGCGCGAAGCCGGTGATGCCGTGCTGGACCAGCCAGATGGCCGGCGCGGCCAGCAGCTCGGGCACCTCGCCGACCAGGCCTCCCCACACCGGCAGCACGAAGGCCTGCAGCCCGCCGACGACCGCCACGAGCAGCGTGACCAGGGTCGACAGCCACGGCCGGGAACCGGCGCGCAGCTGCTCGGCCAACCGAGCGAAGGGCGCATCGCGAGCCTCCGCGAGCTCGGGGATCTCCGCCAGCGGCACGAACCGATCGCCAGTCCAGGGGGCGTGGCGCAGCCGAGCGGTCAGCGGGAGCTGCCCGCGGCGGAGCTCATCGTCGAGATCGTCGAGATCGACGGGGGCGGTCTCGCCGAGGTACGACAGCTGCGCTGATGGGCCCATGCGGGCACGCTACCCCGTGCAAGGATGGGGGAGTCATCAAGGTGTCGTCATGGACGTGTCGCTGCTGGAACCCTACCTGCCGTACGCCATCGGCGTCGCCGTCATCGTGGTCGTCGTCAAGCTGCTCCGTTCGATCCTCTCCAAGGGCGTCGACGCGGAGTATACGGAGAAGCGCGACTGCCAGGCCTGCGGCTGGAAGGGCTCCGTGAGCCGCTACCACCGCACGTGTCCGGGCTGCGGCGCGCGCATGTCGTAGCGAGGAAGTCATGGACATCGAGAGGCTCCGAGCCGTCACGGCCCAGCTGGAGGCCCGAGGGATCGAGGTGGGCTCGCTGGCGGCCCTCGAGACCGAAGCCCAGGCGATCGAGCGCCCCCCGGGCCTGCTCGGCTCCCTCAAGGCCAAGGTGGCCGGCACCGTGTTGTCCCAGTGGAAGAACGTCCGAGGGGAGGTCGGCGAGACCAGCGAGGCCTTCACCTTGCTCGCCCGGAGGGTCACGCGCAAGGAGCCCCTCGAGCCCGAAGAGGCCGACAAGATCAAGGCCCAGCTCCTGGACTTCGTGAAGGTGGTGCCCGCCGGGGTGTTCGCGGCCGCCAACGCGGCACTCCCGATCCCCGGCACGAGCGTCTTCACGCCGCTCTTGCTGAACAAGATGGGGCTGATGCCCTCGCGCTGGAAGGAGGCCCACCTGCTCCACGGCCTGCGCGAAGAAGCCGACCGCCTGCGCGCGGCCGGCCACGCCAGCCAGGCGGCCGAGCTCGACGCGCTGCGGGCCGAGGTGGAGGCCGACGCGGATGCGCGGGAGGAGGCCGCTCACAACGCGGGCCTGCTCACCCACTGGGACGCCAACGACAACGGCGTGTGGGACGAGGACGAGCGGGTCGCGTACCGCAAGGAGGTCGAGAAGCTCCGTGCGCGGCTCTTCGACGCCGGCGCCAAGAAGCGCTGGTTCCTCAGGCTCGGCACCGAGGTCTGGGGCCCGGTGCGACTGAGTGAGCTGGTGGACGAAGCCGGTGAGCTCGACGAAGAGCTGCTCGTGTGCTTCGACGGGTCGAGCGGCTGGGTCGACCTGCAGGACCTGGCCAGGGGGCGCTCACAGGTCTGACGGTCAGGGCAGCTCGAGGTGGAAGGCACCTTCCGCGAGCACACGTCCGTTGACCTGAAGCCGCACGCGATGGAGGCCTGGGTGGAAGCGACGGGTGCTCACCGGCTGGAGCTCGAAGCGCTTGCTCAGCGACAGGGGCCCGGCCGGATGCTCGCGGGTGGTCCACTTCCAGGTCTTGTCGGAGGTGCCACCGCGCGCGGTGACGAACGAGACCACCGCGTCGATGACCAGGGCTTGCGACCGCGGCAGGGTCGCCTCCAGCGAACACTGCACGACCCCTGGGAAGCGGACGTGGTCGGTGACTTCGAAGCGAAGCTCGCGGAGGTCCGGCTCCTCGAAGCCCTGCAGGGCCAGTGCGTCCTGGTGACCCAGCTTCACCAGGTGCCGCAGACCATGCCGCACGACCCAGCGGCGCTCCTCGGTGGGCCGCTCGAGCCAGCGGGCGGCTGTCGCGACCGCCAACGCCGGATCGTCCTTCGCGAGGTCGCCGAGGTGGTTGGCGACCGAACGGGTCACATAGCGCTCCGGGTCGTCCACGAGGGCGTCGAGCACCGCGATCGCCGGGGCGTGCCGGAGCCGCCCGCCCCACGGCAGGCGGGGGCGCGTGCCCTCCGACGCCAGCCGTCGCACGTGCGGGTTCGGGTCCCTGACCCAAAGAGCGACCGCCTGCCAGGCCAGGTCCGGGTGCTCGCGCAGGAAGGGGCGCACGGCGAACTCGGCGCTGAAGCAGGCCGTGAGTCGACGGAGCGCGCGCAGCGACGCCTCGGGATGATCGACGCCGTGCCGTTCGACCACGCTCACCACGCACCACCAGTCGAAGCCGTGGTCGAGGTCGTCGGTGGTCTCGAGGGCAGGGGGCGCACCCGCCACGAGCTGCTGGGCCGCGCGAGGCCAGTGCGCGTCGAGCCGCTCCCGCAGCGCGTCGGCCACGTGAGCGACACGCGCCTTCAGCTCCAGCCCCGACAGCTCGACGCTGGCTCGCGCGACGAAGGCCTCGTCCAGACCGTAGGCCCGCGCGAGCCGGCGGCAGGCGTGCACGTCGATGGCGTCCTTGAACGCGGCCATGGAGAGCTCCCGTGGGCGCCAGCGAAGCCCGTTACACCTCGAGGAGGATGCGCTCCGGGTTCTCGACCAGCTCCTTGATGCGGATGAGGAAGCTCACGGCCTGCCGCCCGTCGATGATGCGGTGGTCGTAGGACAAGGCGAGGTACATCATCGGACGCACGACCACCTGACCCCCGACCGCCACGGGCCGGTTCTGGATGGTGTGCATGCCGAGGATGCCGACCTGCGGCGCGTTCAGGATGGGCGTGGACAACAGGCTGCCGAACACACCACCGTTGGACACCGTGAAGGTTCCACCCCTGAAGTCGGCCAGCTTCAGCTCGCTGTCGCGCGCCTTTCGGGCGAGCTCGGCGATGCCCAGCTCCACCTGGGCGAAGGAGAGCTTGTCGGCGTCGCGCAGCACCGGCACCACCAGCCCACGCTCGGTGCTGACGGCCACGCCCACGTGGTAGTAGCGCTTGTAGATGAGGTCCGTGCCCCGGATCTCCGCGTTCACGGCGGGGTGGTCCTTCAGGGCATCGACCGCGGCCTTCACGAAGAAGCTCATGAAGCCGAGCTTCACGCCGTAGCGAGCGACGAACTGCTCCTGGTACCGCGCGCGGAGGGCCTTGATGCCCGAGAGGTCCACCTCGTTGAAGGTGGTCAGCATCGCTGCGGTCTGCTGGGCCTCCACGAGGCGCTTGGCGATGGTGCGGCGGAGCGGGCTCATCGGCACCACCTCCTCCAAGGCTTCGTCGGCCTCGGGGAAGTGCACGAAGGGAGCGGGACGCTCCGCCGCCGCCGCCACGTCCTTGGACAGCACCCGGCCCCCGCGACCCGAACCGGCCACCGCGTCGAGATCCACACCCGCTTCCCGCGCGGCCTGCCGTGCCGCGGGACCGGTCTTGGCACCCCTCGAGTCCTGCGCTTCCGGCGGCGGCTCGGGCGCAGCGGGCTCGGCCACGGCCACGCTCGTGTCGATCCGGGCGAGCACCGAGCCGACCGAGATCTCGTCCCCATCATCACCGATGAGCTCGGTCACCTGGCCGGACACCGGCGAGGGCACCTCCATGGACGCCTTGTCGGAGTCGAGCTCGCAGATCGGCTGATCCCGGCGCACGAGGTCCCCGACCTTCACCAGGAAGGACGAGAGGTAGGCGGTGGTGACGGACTCCCCGAAGCTGGGGACCACGACGTCGGTGATGCTCATGCCAGGGCTTCCTCGATCAGCTGCTGCTGCTCACGAACGTGGACCTTGTGCGACCCGGTGGCGGGCGACGCGGCCGGCTTCCGGCCCACGTAGCGCGGCTGGCGGTCGGCGGGCAGCAGCTCGCGGAGCCAGTCGCAGTAGACGGGCCAGGCGCCCATGTTCCGCGGCTCTTCCTGCGCCCACACCACCTCGGCCCCCGGGTAGCGCTCGACCTCTTCGAGGATGCGGTCCGCCGGGTACGGGTAGAGCTCCTCGACGCGCACCAGCGCCACGTCGCTCACCCCCGCCTCCGCGCGGGCGGCGGACAGATCGTAGAAGACCTTGCCCGAGCAGAGCACGACCCGCCGCACCTCCGAGAGCTCGGCGCTGTCGGCGAGGACCCGGTGGAAGCGCCCCTCCGCGAGCGCGTCGAGGTCGGACACGCACGCCGGGTGACGCAGCAGGCTCTTCGGGCTCATCACGATCAGCGGCTTGCGCACCTTGCGCAGCACCTGCCGACGCAGGAGGTGGAAGAAGTTCGCCGGGGTGGTCGGGTAGACGACCTGCATGTTGTCTTCCGCGCACAGCATCAAGAAGCGCTCGAGCCGCGCCGAGGAGTGCTCCGGACCCTGCCCCTCGTAGCCGTGGGGGAGGAGCATCACGAGCCCCGTCATGCGGCCCCACTTCTGCTCGCTCGCCACGATGAAGTTGTCGATCATCACCTGGGCGCCGTTGGCGAAGTCGCCGAACTGGGCCTCCCAGATCACCAGCGCATCGGGGTAGTCCAGCGAATAGCCGAACTCGAAGCCCAGCACACCGGCCTCCGAGAGCATCGAGTCGTAGACCCGAAAGGCCGCCTGTCCCTTGGCCAGGTTGTCGAGCGGGTAGTGCTCGTGGCCGGTCTCGACGTCCACGAGCTGGGCGTGGCGGTGGGCGAAGGTGCCCCGCTGCGAGTCCTGACCGGAGATCCGCACCCGAAAGCCGTGCACCAACAGGGTGGCGTAAGCCGCCTGCTCGGCCACCGCCCAGTCGCACGGCCGCTGGCCGTCGGCCATCTCCAGCCGGCGCTTCAGGATGCGCTGGATGGTCCGGTGCCCGCGGAAGCCGCTCGGCAGCTCGTTCGCCGCGTGGAGGAGCTGACGAAGCTCGGCCCGGGGGTAGCTCGTGTCCACCCGCTTCTCGCTGCCGCTTGTCCAGTAGCGCCAGTTCTCCCGAAGCGGGTTCTGGCTGGGTGGGGGCGGTGGCGGCGCCTTGACGCCCACGTCCTGGAGCGCCGCATCCATGCGCTCGTGGGCCGCCTGGTAGCGGGCCTCGGCCTCGCCCGGACCGATCACACCGCCCTCCACCAGCTGGGCGGCGTAGCCCTTCCACGTGGGGTCCAAGGTCTTGATGGCGCGGACCATCGCGGGCTGGGTGATCGAGGGGTCGTCGCCTTCGTTGTGACCGTGCCGGCGGAAGCCGTAGAGGTCGATGACGACGTCCTCGCGGAAGGTCTGGCGCCACGCGAGCGCGATCTGCACGACAGCGGCCACCGCCTCGGGGTCCTCGCCGTTCACGTGGAGGATGGGGATGGCCATCATGCGCGCCACGTCGGTGGCGTAGGGCGTGGAGCGGGAGTCGCGCGGGGCCGCCGTGAAGCCGATCTGGTTGTTGACGACAATGTGGATGGTGCCGCCGGTGCGGTAGCCGTGCAAGGCTCCCAGGTTCAGCACCTCGGCCACGGTGCCCTGCCCGGCAAAGGCTGCGTCGCCGTGCAGCACGACCGGCATGCAGCGACGGCTCGCGCCACGGCCCTCCCGGTCCTGCTTGGCGCGCACACGTCCCGCCACGACCGCGTTGACCGCCTCGAGGTGGGAGGGGTTGAAGGTGAGGGAGAGGTGGATCGGATCCCCGTTCACCGTGGTCGCGTCGTGGCTGAAGCCCAGGTGGTACTTCACGTCGCCCGAGCCCATCACCGTGTCGGGGTCCTCGTCCTGGAACTCCCCCAGGATCATGTGGGCCGGCTTCTCCAAGGTGTTCGCCAGGACGTTCAGCCGGCCCCGGTGCGCCATGCCGATCACGATCTCCCGGACGCCGGACGCAGCCGCCTGTTCGGCCAGCAGGTCCATGAGCGGGATCAGGCTGTCGACCCCCTCGAGCGAGAAGCGCTTGGTGCCCGGGAAGCGGGTGTGGAGGAAGCGCTCGAAGGCATCGGCGTCGATCAGCTTGTCGAGCACGCGGAGCTGCTGGTCGCGGTCGAGCGTCGGCCGGTCCTGCAGCGTCTCGAGCTGCTGCTGCACCCAGGCCTTCTGATCGAGGTCCTCGATGTTCATGAACTCGGCGCCGATGGAGCCACCGTAGGCGGAGCGCAGCCGGGCCAGGATGTGGCGGAGCGTGGTGACCTCCGGCACACCGTTCAAGGGCCGGCTCGTGACGGGGACGTCCATGTCGGCGTCGCCGAGACCGTAGTAGGGCAGGGTGAGCTCGGGATGTTCGGTGCGTTCGAGGCGCCCGAGCGGGTCGAGATCCGCCACCATGTGTCCGCGAACGCGCCAGGCATTGATCAGCTGAGCGACGTTGGTCTGCCGCTCGGCCACCTCCTGGACTTCCGATCCGCCGGGCTTGACGCCCACGGGGTTGAAGATCGATCGGCGTCCCCAGACCGGCACCCGCCCTGGCGTCTGGCCATCGCTCGGACGTGGCAGCCCACGGAACACGGCGCGCCACTCGGGATCGACCGAGCCGGGATCCTCGAGGTAGCGGAGGTACGCTTGGTCGACGAAGGTGGCGTTGTCGCCGGTGAGCAGGCTCGCGAGATCCAAGGTGTCTCCTTCTGGGGCCTCGCTAACCGGATAGCGCACACCCAGAAGGAGGCCGACGATGGACGAACCCGCCTTTCGTCTGCTGGTCGACGAGACCTTGACCGCGCTCGCCGACCAGGTGGACGAGCTCGACCCCGACGAGATCGACAGCACCTTGTCCTATGGCGTGCTCAAGTGCCTCTTCGAGTCGAGCGGAAAGACCATCCTGTTGAGCCAGCAGGTCCCGCTTCGGGAGATCTGGCTCTCGGCGAATCGCAGTGCCTGGCACTTCGACCAGACCGACGGCACCTGGCTCGAGCGCGACACGCGGGAGCCGATGTTGCCCATCCTGTCGAAGCTGTTCACCGAGCACCTCGGTGAGCCGGTGAGCTTCGAGGGGTAGGCGACCTACCCGTCCGAGCCTTCGCAGGTCTCCAAGCTCACCAGGCGCAGACCCCGCGCGTCGGCGACCACAAGGCCCGATCGGGTAGAGAGCGGCTGCAGGTGTTCCTGGTCGAGCGCCCCCACCGCCCAGTCGCCCAAGGGCTCGGCGCTGCCGCCGTGCTGGAGCAACGAGAGCGACAAGGTGCCGTCGGTCACCGCCGCGGACACCCACCCGTCGGCGCCCAACGGGAGGTGGAGCTGGCCGTCGCACAGCGAGATCCAGTCCGGGTCCTCGTCGACGACGAGCGCTCGATCGCCCACCACGACGTCGAGCGCGCCGTCGCCGTTGACGTCGGCCGCGCGCAGGGTGGGCTCGTGCTCCCCGGTCCAAGCCCAAGAGCCCAACGCAGCACCCGACGGATCCCACAGCTCGAGCCCGAAGCCGTCGGTCGCGCCGCGGAGCGTGGCCACGCGCAACGCCCCGCCGAGCTCGGCGGCGACCACCTGGCGCACGTCCCCCTCCGTGCCCACCACCACGTGCTCGCTCCCCACCAGGTGGAGCTCGCGCCAGCCGCGGTCCACCACCACCACCAGGTCGTCGTGCACCGCGAAGGCCGTGGCCTCGGCGATCCCGTCGATCCGCGTGCACTCGGCCTCGCTCTCCAGGTCGGTGGTCGCGACGACGATGCGTTCCCAACCCTCGTCGTCCACGTCGCGAGCGATCACGCCCACGCGGTCGCCACCGACCGTGATGGCCGCCACGGCGGCGTTGCTGCAGCCCTCGAGCGGGCTGGCTCTCAGGTCCCAGGCGGAGCCCTCACCCAGGGCCTCCCCCACCGCGAGCTGCCCGTCCTCCCAGCCGACCGGGCGGTCGTCGAGCAGCACGCACAGCCCGGCGGGACAGGGCAGGCTGGAGCGCAGCCCGGTGGCGAGCCCTCCCTCGCCGTCGGACGTGCCCACCACCGCGAGCCGCCCGGCGCCGGTCTCGGACCGCAGCGCCAGCACCGACCCCAGGCGGTCGCCGGCGTAGACGGCCATCGACCCGGCGAGCAGCTCGTCGCAGCCCCCGCCGCTCAGATCGTCGTCCCAGCGGGCGACCTGGCAGTCGTCCTCGGGGCTGACGCCGAAGATCTCGTCCGCGCCGTCTCCGTCCACGTCCAAGGCGAAGAGCTGCTCGATCGAGGCCTCCGGGGAGGGACCGCTGGCCACGACCACGGCGCCACCGTCCCAGCCGATGCGAAGCAACGCCGAGCCATCGAAGACCACCAGCTGATCGTCGGCGACACCCAACCGATCGGCCTGGAGCTGCATGCGTTCCTGGCCTCCGTCGCCTCCGAGGGTGACCACCAGCTCGTCGGGGTGCAGCCCCACCAGGTCGTCGAAGCCGTCGCCGTCGAGGTCGAGGACCACCACCTCCCGTCCGAGCTCGTAGGGATCCTCCCCCCAGCCGTCGCCACGCCAGTCCACCTGGGCCCGGGAGAGGTCCCCGCAGCCCGTGGCGGCGTACAGCTCGTCGTCACCGTCCCCGTCGAGATCGGCCACCGCCCCGTCGGCGACCCAGCCCGTCGGACAGTCGGTGTGGAGCTCGGTGGCCTCCGAGAAGCCACCGTCCTGGGCCCAGGCGATCGCGAGCGACTCGCCGCCTTGCACCGCGAGGTCGAGGGCTCCGTCGCCGTCGAAGTCGGCGAGCCGCGCCCGGGCGGCCCCCTCGGGCACCGCCACCTCGAGTCCCTCCTCGAACGAGGGTCCGTAGCGGACCACCGCCCGACCGGAGTCCGCGTAGACCACATCGAGCACGCCGTCGCGGTCGAGGTCTCCGAGCGCGGGAGCGCCCGCGTCGCCGGGTTCGGACATCCAGAGCGCGTCGGTGACGGCGGCCACCGCCGTGACGGGCCCCACGGTGGCGTCGGCGTCGTTGCAGTCGACGTCGTCCCCCCAGCCGTCCCCGTCGGCGTCGGCGGGCGCAGTCCACCCCGAGTCACGGTCGGAGGGCGAGGCGGGATCGGCGCCCGCACCACCCCCCACGAGCCGACCGTCGGAACAGCCGAGCACGACCACCAGGAGCGCCACGAGGACCATCGTAGGGCCCCGCTACCTCACCTGTCACGGAATGTCTCTGTGAGCTCGCTTACGGAGACTGGCTCAGTCCGCGGACCCGAGGGCCAGGTGCACCTGGCCGGCCCCACCCGTGTACAGCACCGGCCCGTTGTCGTCGGGGAACGCCGACACCTCGAGGTCGAGGCCTAGACGGACGCGTCCGTTCGTGAAGTCGTCGCCGAGCGGCTGGCTGACCCAGCCGCTGCCGACGGCGAGGCCGGACCGGTGGCGGATGCCATCCGCCGCTCCCAGCACGCTGGCGAAGGGATCGGCGGCCACGACCTCCGCAGGCACCTCGTGGTTGTGCGCGAAGCCGGCCCGCACGAAGACGCCGCTCGCCCACGACCAGCGACCGCCGAAGAACAGCGCCCCGACGAGCCGGGAGTCCGGGAACGCCCAGCCTTCCCGCGCCGCGACGTCGACCTGGGCCTGACCGACGCGCACCAGCAAGCGACCGTCGCTGCCCACGCCCATGGAGTCGGGGGTGCCGTAGCTGACGCTGGTGCCCCCCACGAGCGTGACGGGGTGCGCGGCGGGCTCCAGGGCGAGCGCGGTGCCGAAGACCAGACTGAGCACGGTGGTGACTCCCGACAGAGACCGGCTATCTAAGCACGGTGCTGATCGCCCTGCTCCTCGCCTGTACGGGCTCTGCCAAAGACCTTGACCCCAGCGACGACACGGACGCGCCCGACAGCACGCCGACAAGCGATCCAGACACCGCACCGGGCTCGGACTCGGACGACCCCGCGATCGTCGGCGCACGCAACCTGCTGCTCATCAGCGTGGACACCCTCCGACGCGACGGGCTGAGCTGGTACGGCGGCCAGGCCGACACGGCGTTCCTCGACAGCCTGCTCGACCGCGGCCACACCTACACGAACCTCCGATCCTGCAGCGACTGGACCTTTCCGGGCGTGACCTGCGCGCTCACAGGCGCGGACCTGGTGGAGTCCGGCTTCCTCATGGGGCAGGTCGAGAGCGCAGGGGACGTACCGGACAGCCTGACGCTCCTCGGGGAGGCCCTGCAGGCCGAAGGCTTCTCCACGGCGCTGGTGAGCGGCAACAGCATCCTGGGGCCGGGCCAGGGCTTCGAGCGGAGCTACGACGAGCTGTTCGTCGAAGACCTGCTGATCGCCGAGGACGTGGTGGACAGGGGGCTCGGCTTCCTCGACGCCATGGACGAACGGTGGATGCTCCACCTGCACTTCATGGACCCCCACGTGCCCTACCAGCCGCCTCTCGAGTACCTGACGGGCGACGAGCCGGACTCCACACCCTGGGACCTGACTGGACGTCCGGGCATCGAGCAGATGGCGAACGCCCTGGCGGCCGGCGAGATCTCCGACGAGCTCTTTGCGACGGTGATGGAGACGCTGCACTACTACTACGACGGCGAGCTCACCTACCTCGACGACCAGCTCGAGCGGCTCTGGGGCGAGCTGGAGGCCCGAGGAGCGCTCGACGACACCCTCGTGATCTTCTGGTCGGACCACGGGGAGAGCTGGGGTGAGCGCGACGTGTGGCTCCACCAGCGCTCGCTGTACCGCGCCGAGACCCTCGCGCTGGGCGCTCGGCTGGGGCCCGGCATCGAGCCCGCCGTGGACGACCAGCCGATGTCGCTCCGCGATGTTCCCGGCCTCGCGCTCGAGGGCCTCGGCCTCGCGCCGGCCTACACCCCGATCGGCGAGCCGCGCTTCGCGGATGCCGCCATCCTCTCGGGCTTCCACACCGCGATCGACGTGGGGGATCGACGCCTGCTGTTCGAGTCGGGTGAAGGGCGGCTCCTCCTCTTCGACGTGGCCGAAGATCCCCAGGAACAGATCGACCTGAGCACGGAGGACGCCGCGACCACCGCGGCCCTCTGGAAGCAGCTCCAGCCACGGGCCCAGGTCATCGCCACCAGCCACCCGGACCTGCCCGTGGTGTGGCCCGACGGGTTCTAGTTGACAGGCTCGTAAGTAACGAGCCCTTTCAACTACTGACTCCTGCGGGGGCCAGCCCCCGCACCGCGCGCGGGGCGCGCTCCCCCCGGCCTTCGGCCGCCGCGCGCCGTGCGCGCGGGA
>Ga0114932_10001449_pt1 | contig 26889 bp, 25 predicted proteins | sample 2SBtaG_2_FD_87286 | JGI IMG/M metagenome (GOLD analysis project Ga0114932, IMG submission 87286) | Deep subsurface microbial communities from Kolumbo volcano to uncover new lineages of life (NeLLi) - 2SBTROV12_ACTIVE470 metaG | ecosystem: Environmental > Aquatic > Marine > Volcanic ...
AAGCTGCAAAAACATCCATGCAAAAAGCTATGGACGTCGCTGTAAAGGGTGGAGCTGTAACCGGAATGCTTGTGGTAGGACTCGGACTCCTCGGAGTAACCGGAGTGTACATGTTGTTCAACGGAAGCACGGACGCACTCATCGGACTCGGATTCGGTGGATCACTCATTTCAGTATTCGCTCGATTAGGTGGAGGTATCTTTACCAAAGGTGCTGATGTCGGAGGAGACCTCGTCGGAAAAGTTGAAAAAGGAATTCCAGAAGATGACCCTCGCAACCCAGCAGCTATCGCTGACCTTGTTGGAGACAACGTTGGAGATTGCGCAGGGATGGCAGCCGACCTATTTGAAACATATGCCGTAACTGCAGTCGCAACAATGTTGCTCGGTGGATTGCTCTACCCAGAATCAACATTGCTCGCACTATACCCGCTCGTTATCGGTGCAGTTGCTATCTTCGCATCAATTCTCGGAACATTTGTCATCAAGCTCGGAAAAAAGAAAAACATCATGGGCGCACTGTATAAAGGATTAATTGCTGCTGGTGTACTTTCAGCGCTTGCATTCCAACCCGTAACCACATGGTTATTCGGAGGAGAACAGGTAGCAGAAGGATTAACTGCAGCAAACCTTACATACGCAGCTCTCATCGGATTAGGTGTAACTGCGTTAGTTGTATGGCTCACTGAGTACTACACATCAACTGACTACGCTCCCGTTAAACAGATCGCAAAAGCTTCAGAATCTGGTCACGGAACAAACGTTATTTCAGGGCTTGCAGTCGGAATGAAATCAACTGCACTTCCTGTTCTCGTTATCGCAGCCGGCATCCTCGGTGCATTCCACTTCGCTGGATTGTACGGAGTAGCCATCGCTGCAATGAGCATGCTCTCACTTACTGGAATCATCGTTGCTATTGATGCATACGGACCGATCACAGACAACGCTGGTGGAATCGCAGAAATGTCGAACCTCCCAAGTGATGTACGTGAAATTACAGACGCACTCGACGCAGTTGGAAATACTACAAAAGCCGTCACAAAAGGATACGCAATCGCATCAGCAGGATTAGCCGCACTCGTACTATTCGCTGCATACACAGAAGAGTTCGCTGCCCGCGGAAAAGAATTGGTATTCGAACTCGGCGATCCTATGGTTGTTGTTGGATTGTTCATTGGTGGAATGATTCCATACCTCTTCGCTGCTTACGCTATGGAAGCCGTTGGAAAAGTTGCAGCAAAAGTTGTTGATGAAGTTCGACGACAGTTCAAATCTATTCCAGGCATCATGGAAGGAAAAGCAAAACCAGATTACGCAGCAGCTGTAGACATCGTAACTAAAGGTGCTATCATTCAAATGATCATACCAGCAATGCTACCCATCATTGTTCCTGTATTAGTCGGAACAATCCTCGGCCCTGTTGCGCTTGGTGGTGTATTAGTTGGATCTATCGTAACTGGAATCTTCCTCGCGTTCTCAATGGCTACTGGTGGTGGCGCATGGGACAACGCAAAGAAATACATCGAGATGGGGAATTACGGTGGTAAGGGCTCATTCGCTCACGCTGCTGCAATTACCGGAGACACCGTAGGAGATCCCTACAAAGATACAGCCGGCCCAGCAATTAACCCTATGATCAAAATCATTAACATCGTGGCACTCCTCATTGTAGGTTTAATGGTCTAACCCTCAAGCACACAAACAAAAACGCCCAACCGGGCGTTTTTTGTATACATACACCCCATTGACAACACATAACTTCAGTGCTAGTATCCATCCAGTTACATTTCACATAATCTCGTACAAGAGGACAATAGATTGGCTAGAAAACGAAAGCTCACCCGAAACGCACAGGAGAAACTCGATGCTATCATGGTCAATATCGACCAGGCACTAGCAAACCGTATTGATGACGAAGAAGTCGAGGTACAGCTTGCCAAAGACACCCCCCGCAGCGCTACCGTCGTCGTTCAACATCGACTAGGCCGGCGCTCACTGCCACACCGATTTGGCTATGTCGCAGGGAATCAAGTCCTGTATATCGGAGAGGCAAACAGCGCCTAATCACCAAGCCCCAGGACGGGGCTTTTTTATATTGACAAGAACCCCTGATTGAGCTATACTCCCATCATCAAATTACTCTAAACTTTATCTATGGTTATCACATGCGAAAGCAAGCCAAAATCAATGGCACACATCACTCTCACCGTTCCCGTTGCAGAACAAGAACCATTCTTGCAAAAGCAGCAGAACACATTTCTAAAAATTTAAAGGTTTCTGGTTTCCGCGCAGGACACATTCCCTACGACATCGTTAAGAAAGAAGTAGGAGAAATGGCAATCCTTGAAACAGCAGCAGACGAGATGATCAAAAAAGGTCTTGTGGAGGCAATTCGCGAACACAAGCTCGAAACAGTCGGACAACCAGACGTAAAGGTAAAAAAACTTACCCCAGGAAACGACGTTGAAGTTGATATCGAATGGGCAAAACTTCCAGACACAAAACTTCCAGACATCTCAACAATTTCTGTACAAGAAAAAACAATGACTGTCGATGCAAAAGAAATCGACGAAGCACTCGAACAAATTCGTAAAATGCGCGCAACCGAAGCGGCATCAACAAAAGAAGCTGGTAAGGAAGATCGCGTCGTTGTAGACATGGAAATCATGATTGACAATGTTGCCATCGAAGGTGGAACTACAAAAGATCATGCAATTTATCTGTCAGAAGATAGTTATGTTCCAGGACTAACCGACAAACTTGTCGGTGCAAAAAAAGGCGAGAAGAAGGAATTCACACTTGAAATCCCAGCAACACACTACTCCAAATTACTAGCCGGAAAATCTGCTCAGTTCAAAATTGACGTGAAAGAAGTATTTGAACGAACACTTCCTGCGCTCGATGAATCATTCGCAAAAGCACTTGGAACTGATTCAGTTGATGCACTCAAAGAACTTCTCAAAGAAAACTTGCTTCGCGATAAACAAGCAAAAGAAGCTGACCGCGCAACAGGTGAGATGATCGATACCATTCTTGATAAAACAACATTCGGAGACATTCCTAAAGTTCTCATCGAAGCAGAAAAAGAACGCTTATTCGGAGAATTCAAGCAACGCCTCGAAGAACAAGGAATGGGAGTTGATAAGTACTTGGCAGACATTAAAAAAACTCCTGAAGAATTAGGAGATGGGTTTAAAGAGCAAGCTGAAAAGCGAGTTAAAGGATCACTCGTCTTCCGAGATCTTGCAAAGGACGAAGACATCAAAGTATCAGAAGAGGAAATCAAACTTGAGATGGAAAACGTCAGAAAATCATATCAGGACAACCCTAACGTTGATGAAAAACTCAAAGATCCAAACATCATCGACTTCATCACAGTAAACCTCCGCAACAGAAAAACTACAGAGAAACTCAGAGAGCGGTTAGTGAAAAAACCTGAAACAAAAAAGAAGGAAGCTGACACAGAGAAAAAGTCGTAATAACAAAAACCCCGGCAACGGGGTTTTTATATTGACAAGAGCTGAAGACTCTGTTATAGTACCCCGTTCGATCAGTCACAAAAAATCAAGGATTACGATGACATATAGCATGAACGGATATCTAGAAGGACTCACTGGGCTCACTATACATAGGCACAACGAACTTCACGTGAGAAGCGAAGTCGAACTAAAAGCACTTTTCACCAAACTCGCCGAGTTGGGATATACCATAAATGATCTACGAAAAGATAAACACCGACTCGAAAACAGAAAGTGGACGCCCGAGCGTATGATCGAACTCAAAATATCACTCTGGTTCGCCAAGCTCGACGTAACACGCGGCAAATGCGGATCGTGTAAAAACATCATAGGCTTCAGAGCTATCCAAACACACCAGCACAGCTGCGAAATATGTGGAGAATTCACTTACATCCACGTGGTGGATGGAGGTTCAATCGAATTCGCATTTCCAAGATCAGCCACACCGATTAAACTCTACACACAAAGGTGGGATACCGATGAAGGCTACCTATACCTCTACCCCGGGTTCATTGATGACCATCGCGGAGAAATGAGCCAGTGTTTTGCAGAGAATCCAACCCTATGGACAGAAGTTACGGAGAACGGTCAAAAACTTATTCGCGTAACAAAAGGATACGAATGGGACGCAAGTCGTGATATTCATACATACAGAACCACCGGATCCATTCGAAACTATACCGAAGTCCACTTCTGGAGAGGGGTCGAATATACAACGTACGGCGAACCAAAACTCCCCGTACTACAAACGATCAACATCCACGAAGACTGGCACACGTAAAAACAACAACGCACGATATCGTGCGTTTTTTATTTTGTCATCCCACACACAAACGAGGTGAGTTCCGCCTGTGCGTACCCTCCAGATTTCGCACTCGCATCTAAATCCATCAATCTATTATATTGATTCAAAACAAAATCCCCATCAACATCTCGTACCAATCGAGCTGTCTTATCCGCTACAAACGCATGCATTTTCAATTCACGAGCAATCTCCTTTCCACGTAGTTTTGGCTGATCATCCAACAACGCTCGAACCTTCAACATCGCTCTCCACTGCCACAACAACAACCCAATCACCTCTATCGGCGTTTTTCCAGCCTGCCACTGCTGATCCAACAAAGACAACGCACGCCCTTGATCCTTCGCATTAATCGCATCAACAAAATGAAATGTATTGTCATCAATCGCCGCTGATAAAAACAGTTCACAATCGACTTTAGTAACAATCGCTCGATCATCACCCTTCACAAACGCACACACCTGATCCACCACTCGAGACAAGCTCCACATATCCTCTTGAAATTTTTTCGCCAACACAGTCGCGGCCGCTGATTCAATCGTCACACCACAACCATCCAATCGTTCGCCAATCCACCCTGAAATCTCAGGCACACTCAACGCAGCGAACTCCTGAGCATACTGAAACTTCTTCAAAATATTAAACAATCCCAATTTAAATTTCGCTCCCTCATCCCACAACAACAAAACCAAATCCTCCCGCTTCTCGTACAACTCCAATTTTTCCTTCAGCACATCAACAAAATCACCAGCACCAGCAGACAAAACCCGCTTCACCACAACCATCTTTTTCTCTGCTAGAAACGGCGGCGCTGAAATCGCTTCCATAATCTGATTAAACCTCGCATCCTGTAAATCAAACTGAAAAATATTATGACCATCTGGATCACGCTTTTTCTTAAAACTCTGAATCGTCCGCATCATGTGTTCATGCGATCGAAAACTATCTGCACCGTAGTAAAATAAAACCATATTACAGTTCTTTCATATCACGCCAATTATCACCAACATGCACGTCGGCGATAATAGGCACACGTAAATCAACAACTCCCTCCATCACATCTGTTATCTTCGAGGCCCATTTTTTTTCTTCTCCTTTTTTAACCTCAAATACAAGTTCATCATGAACCTGCAATAACATAAGAATCTCATCACCTTTTCCGTCCAACACGTCATGCAATTCAACCATCGCCTTTTTTATGATATCAGCCTGAGCGCCCTGCGTTGGCATATTTACTGCCATCCGCTCCCCCGCTTTTCGTACCATTCCCACATCACTGGACAGCTCAGGGAAATCTCGACGACGACCAAACATTGTTTCAACATATCCATCTTTCGTAGCCTTCTTAATCGTAGAATCAACGTATTTCTTAACGCCACTAAAAGATTCAAAATAATTTGCGATAAACTCAACCGCCTCAACCCGTGAAATCCCCGTTCGAGCGGCCAATCCAAATGCACCCATCCCATACAACACACCAAAGTTAACCTCCTTAGCAGTTCGTCGAATATCTTTTGTAACATCTTTCAGTGGAATATCATGGATCTTCGCAGCGGTTGCCGTGTGTACATCCTCACCTTCATTGAAAATCCGAGTTAGCTCTTTATCTTTTGAAATATGCGCAACTAACCGAAGCTCAATCTGAGAATAATCAACCGCCAGCAATACAAAGCCTGGCTTTGGGATAAATGCCGCCCTCACCTCGCGACCCCGAGCCGTACGCATAGGAATATTTTGTAAATTGGGATTCAACGATGCCAATCGCCCTGTCGCAGCAACAGCCTGAGCAAACGTCGTATGAACACGTTTATCATTCGCCACCAACTTCGGCAACGCATCAATATACGTCGACTGTAATTTCGATAATTCACGATACACAAAAATATCCTCAATAATCGGATGCATACCTCGCAGCTTCTCTAGCTCCGATGCAGCAGTAGAATAACCCGTCTTACCTTTTTTAATTCCCTGTGTTGGCAACTGCAGCGTATCAAACAACACATCTTTCAACTGCGATGGAGAAGAAATATTAAACTCAACACCCGACGCCTTATACATGCGCTTCTGCAACTTCGCGATATCCTTAACCACAATATCATGCAATTTTTGAAGTTCATCAACATCCAACAACACACCCGTACGCTCCATTGCATACAACACCGGTAATAACGGAAGTTCAATCTCATCCAACACTTTCACAACTCCATCTTTTTTAATTTCCTTTCGCAATACATCATGAGCAACATTCAATCCATCCGCAATACTCGCAACATACTGCTTCACATCCGTCGGAACCTTAGCTGGTAATGTCACATCAGCATACTGAAACAAAACATTCGCCAAAGTCGTCTGCCGTCCCGCATGCAACACATACTCCAACAACATCACATCATCAATCACAAAATCGAACGCATCATCGACATCCAACACATGAAACATTGCCTTCACGTCAAACCCAACCAAACTAATCTTTTTTGAAAGTAACACATCGAGCAACTCATTTCTTCTCGCATCATTCAACAAAAATACAAATGTCTCAGAACCAACCGTACAGCCCAATGTCACACCGGACTCAAACATGGACGTCTGCTCAGCCTTATGCGCAAACACCACCACCTTCTTTTGCTTCTCACACAAAGCTATAAAATCCAACCAATCCTTCTGATCCACCGTCACTTCGAGTGGAATAATGGTATACGAAACCTTGCTTGCACGCACAGGCGCCACCTTCGCCCCAGGAACTCGAGAAATCAACGTATTAAACTCCAATCCTCTAAACACTTTCTCAACATCCTCAAACTCAAAATCATGAAGGTACGAATTCTTCAATGCAAAATCTGTTTTCAAATCTGTAATAATCGTGACCAACTCTTTGGCTAGCTTCGCGGCATCCGCACCCTCACGAACCTTCTTAGCCACACCAGCAGAAAAGCCCTCCAGCCCATCATCTGTCAAAGCCTTATACACCCCCTCAACAGAACCAAACGCTTGGATCAACTGCGTCGCACCTTTATCGCCAATCCCCGCAACACCCTTAATATTATCGGATGGATCTCCCTTGAATGCTTTATAATCGATGAGCTCATCCGGTGTTAAACCATATCGCTCATGCACCGCAACCTCATCATAAATCTTCACCTGAGAAATCCCCTTCTTCAACATGTACAGACTTATACGTTCATCTACCAACTGCAATTCATCCAAATCTCCTGTCACAATCAACACCTTCCAGTCCTTGTTCTTTTTCGTCACTTGTTTTGAAATCGATCCAATAATGTCATCCGCTTCATACCCCTCTTCTTCAAACCACGGAATATTAAACGCATCCAACACATCTTTAATAGGATCCAACTGATCATACAAATCCTGAGGTTTCTTTTCTCGAGTCGCCTTATATTCAGGATAAAGTTCATCTCGAAATGTTCCACCAGGCAAATCAAACGTACACACCAAACCGTCAGGCTTAATGTCGTTCATGATCTTCAATAAAAGAGATGAGAAACCATATACCGCATTCACCAACATGCCATCCTTTGTGCTCATGGGCGGCAATGCATGATACGAACGATGTAATATCGCATTTCCATCAATTAAAACCAGGGTTTTTTTATCTGAGGCCATAGAATCTATCATCCCAGACGTAATCCAGGATCCACTTATTAGAATCAAATCTTACCACCTCAACCCATTAAAAAAAAGGCCCGTAGACCTTGGTAACTTACATCGCAAATAAGCGAAACATCTCTCGTGCATTCGGAGAAAACGGCTTTAATACCGAAAGCTCATACGGCGTGTAAAACCCCGCGCCCGCCCCCTCGAGAACATCAAAATCTCTCCAGTTCAGTGTACGGAGATACTCAAGACAATGAAACGGAGGACCGCTAGGCTTGTTGAAGAAACCAACATAGCGAAAGTCATCTACCGTAACAGCAACCCCAAGCTCTTCCTCGAACTCACGAGCAGCGCAATTACGTGCCACACGCTCAACATCCACTATTTCGAAACCATCAGTATCAACCGCATCAGCCTCGTCGATCTGTCCACCAAATGTTCCAAAATGCAACTTCAGCTTGCACTCTGGTGCATTGTCACGAAACTGTACTAAATACTTACCATGTCGATTTCTAATCAGAAATCCGACACAACCACGAGAACTACTCATACTAGACTCCTCTATTAAGAACCTAAAAACGTTAACATCCAACAAACTCCCTGTCAATAAAAAAACCGCCATCAAGATGACGATTTTTTCAGGCCAGAGCGGGGATGGGACGAACGAACGAAACGAGAGAGATGAAAAGCGATAGCTTTACATGTCCGAGTGAAGTGAGTGAGATGGCCCGACGCAGGAGGGCTACCCACGAATAGTGGGTGAGATAAGAAATATGCATACAAAAAGAAAAAACACCATGACAAGCATGATGTTCTATCAAGGCCAGAGCGGGGATCGAACCCACGAATAGAGGATTTGCAGTCCCCTGCCTTACCACTTGGCTACCTGGCCACGAACAGCAAGCATATAGAAATCAGTCATATTAATCAAGTAAGAAAAAAAGCGGGGCTTACCCGCCACATACATATGAGATAGTTAAGAGACTCACCCCCAGCAATAATGCAAACAACCCTACTCCGAATTGAGGAGCAACACTGTGTAATACATGCATCTCTCTCCGGGCTGCTCGCTCATCACTCATACCACCAGACTGCACACGATCTTTGCGTGCCTCATTCGCATACCACAACGCACCTAAGATACTAAATACACCCACAAGCGAAAGAATTCCACCAGCTGCAAATATCAACGTAGCCATATCTATCGAGACTCCTTTGTGAGAACTGAAATGAGAATATACACCCAGTACTCCAACCCGTCAACTACTTCTGAATAACACCACGACGATTCAACTCAGCTTCAACAACAGCGGATTCTGCAGCACACTTCTCTTTACTATGCATCGAATGAGCGACCACTAAAAAAATTACAAAGACTCCAGCGAGAAAAACATATCCAAGCCAAGCCAAGACAGAAAATAGCAGAACCGCAGCAATCCCACTCAAAGGGAGAGCGACAAGGCTAATGCTGACCCGCCTACGCATAGACGCACCGCGACTTCCATAGCTTCTATGCAAAGCCATTAAAGCCGAATCTGTATGATGCCGAAATTGCTCCGGACGACTTTTCATTTCTACACGATGAACACCAGTATCTGTTCGCTTCCACGGACCCGAATTTCCCATAACTTCCTACCTCGCATGTCATGAATGAATGTTAAAGAACACTTTTCACGTGAGACCATATTTCGAGTTTTGTCAACATAACAAAAACACCCCGGTTGGGGTGCTCTTGCCTCCTTTATATGTCATGTTATCGACGCGCAACCTCGACTACGGGAGGAAGAACCTCAATTTCCACATACTTATATCCGTATGCGATAGCCGCATCATATGTCGGCATCCACAGATCCATTTTTTTGTGATACCGCTTGTTCATACGATCAGCCACAACAAACTCCTTGTCGCCATACAGCTCAGGAATTTTCACACGTGTGCCAAAAGGCAAAAAGTTTGCAGCAACAATTCCATCACGCACCACCGTTTGATTGGCAGTAATAAATGGGGAATCATCCGTCTGATTCATAGCTGAAGAATACGCAGTAGTACCAACCCAGGTTGTATAACCACGTTCTTCTGCTACTGGCAATGATTCTGCAAGACGTTCCTCAATTCCGAAATCTTTAGCGGTATCCTGCACCAATTCGGGCACAGCATGCACACCAACAGGAAGCGTTGAGACTGCAGTTGTAATCATTAAGGCCTTTGCTGTCGCTTGGGCAATAAGTGATGATAACATAGTATTTTATTCAATAAATACAACAGAATTCTTCTAAATCTCCTTAATAAAAAAATGTCTCTGTTTTTTCAAAGACGCCAGTAGTATAGCATAAAAAGGCCATTTTGTCAATGCTCTGATGTGGATGAAAAATTAATCTGTTGTACGATTTTTACAACAAAAAAATGACCCTTTGAGGAGTCATTTTTAAATCACTTTTATTTACGAACCGCTTTCAAATGTCGCACCATCATCCCCATCAATAACACCGAAGCGAGAACTAAAACGAGTGGCAACAGCCATGGCATGCGTTCCGTAAACGGAGCGAGTACAGGCACAAACTCAGCGTTCACCACCTCAACTCCGAGCACTGCAGTCGACGCATTCGCTACATTGATAAATTTCAATCGACGCTCAATATCATACTTTGGGCGAGTTGCTCGCGGGTTTCCATAAAGCAATTCATACTCGTCATCACCCGCCTCAAAAATCACACTACGAACAGATCCAGAGACCGTCGCGCCACTAAACGAAATCGGAGTATCATCTCCATTCAATACAACGACGCGTAAATGCTGTGCACTTGTATCTGAAAATTCCAGTGTTAAATTCTCACCAGCAAATGCATCTGTATCGTATCTGAACAAATATTCTCTCCCATACACGCGATCATAGTCACCCTCATCATTCTGTGCCCACACTTGCGCAGGCCGATCAAAATTTTTCTCCTTGGTTTTGAGTGTAATTTTATTTGCTGGAAGCTGATCATACCCTAGATCAATATCAATCACCGTATTTCCATCCTCATTCACTGACTGATCAAACACTACATCATATGATGCATCCTTAGCCTTACGTATCTTCGTCGCAAATACCTTCGCTGTGCTCACCTGAAACTCTGATCCAGAAAAAATTCGAACTTGCAGATGACGAAATGAACTTTCTGGATACAACACAGACAACTGCTCTGCATGAATATTCTCACCTTCATTTGTATAATCAAACATTACTCCTCCACCCTTCAGCAATTTCCACTCACCATCATTCCGTCCATACACCTGAATCTGATATTGAAAATTCTCTTCTGGAGTCGTAATCGCAACACGACTGTGCAATACCCCTGTCGTTCCCAAATCCAATTCGAATTGCTGATACCCGCCGTCTGCAACATATGCACGATTCAACAAACGAGCTCCAGCCAATGAAGACTGCTTAACCTCCTTCTCAACCTGCAACACATACGGCTGCTCAGCTCCCGCCGCATCAACAATGCGCACATCAGCCACATCTGATTTCATACTAGCAAACGCCTGTGCATCCAACTCAACAACAGTCAGCCCCGATCGCGTCGTATTAATATCTCTCGAAAACTCCCACTGCGTGCTGTCGACTGCAGCCAAAACAGGAAACGCCAACAAGCTTCCTAATACTGTGATGATAAATCGCTTCATAAACGGTCTTTAAATTTGTGATAGAGGAAGAATGTCGACAATAGAACGACACCCAAACCAATTGAAGATAGTATACGATATAACTGTCCAAGCGCCCACAAATCAACTAAGAAAATCTTGAGGATCGTGACGAAGAAAAATAGAATTCCAGCCGTTCGCAACAATCGAGACTTCCTAATAAATCCAATAATAACGAGCAATGCTGCATATAACACCCACAATACTGACGTAGCAAACCGCTTTTTATTTCTAATTTCAGTTAATCCAGATCGATCTTGTTTATTAAGTGTTGCAAATTCAGTGCCCGAAACCGGATCAACAGATCGAGTTACAGCTCGCTCAGCACTCAACGTCTGATTCAACTCGGAACGCTGAATATCATAATACGTCTGTACTTCCAATGTCATACCAAACACCGCGAAAAAATTCGCCGCAATAATCATGACTCCCAGCAACGCATGCTCGGCCTTCGAAGTATCCGGCTTATGTTTTGCGTACAACCACCCAGCTGCCCCCATCGCCAACACGCTCACCACGAACACAACGAATCTACTATTCAAAATAACAGTAAACGTTTCCAAGTCTACGCGACCAGATTCTAACAACAACAGTCGCCATGCCGTCAGCGCCATCACAATCAATCCCATAATCCTATAGCTGTAGACACCCAACTCAAATGACAACCAGATAAACAGAAGTGCTTCTATAGCCCATGCAATTGTCACCCACTGCTGATCAAACATCAAACCAAACGACGTCGTCATAAACACAACCGCCAATGCAGGCAAGAACAAAGAAAGTAGTTTGTCTTTCGGATTGTGGTGATGAGAAAACACACCAACCAAGAAATAAAACGCAGCAAGCGCAAAGGCGAAAAATGCCAGCCCCATATCATTCTCCCAATACAACGTAGCAACCGCCCCGAAGTACACCATCGAATTCACAATAATCAGAACGGAGTCAAAAACATCCGATGTCTTCTTACGAATAATATTATGCGATACAGTCGCAGCCACAAACGTCAGGAAGAAAGCTGTCGCATACGCAACATACGCAACCTTTGTTCCATCAAAGTCTCCCACAGAAAACGCAATCATCAACAACGTTCCGAGTAACGCCACCACATTAAGATGTCGCCACTTCTGAAAAAATGAAATACCCAACACACCAAGATTCAACAGCAAAATATATGGAAACAACACATTAATATTCGGATCACCCGAAGACAGCAACGCTGGAGTGAGAAAACCACCCACAATTCCCAACAAAGCTAACGATGGTTCACGAATACGAATACTCTCAAGTCCAGCCATCAACGTGACCAACCCCATCACAGCCAGAGCCCCTATCGCCGGGATCATATCATACCACGCATACGACGCGTATATCGAAAGATATAACAACGCAACACCACCCCCACTCAAAATTTGAGCATAAACCGTATACTTCTTTTTCAAAAAGTCACCCACGCCCAACAATACAACACCACCCAGAATTCCCATCACGACTCGCCCCGTCTCACCAATCCAATTACTATCAAATGCGTATTTCAAGAAAAATGCGACACCAAACACCAACGCGATCACACCAACTGCTGGCAACCACCTCATTCCTACCGTTTCCTCAAAAGATTTCTTTGGCTTCTCTTCTACTGGCTCTGCATGCGTCACCTCAGCCTCCACAGGCGCAGACACCTCACTTTTAGCTGTCGCGCCATCCAATTTCTGCACACGCTTTTCGACGCCATCAAGCCGTTCGTGCATCCAATGCAAGGATTGAATCACCTCTGAAAGCTGCTTTTCAATTTTATCTGACATAGTATGATATTAGTCAGCAAGTCTATCACCTATATATATCAAAATACAGTTTATTGATTAAAAAACCTAAATTAAGTACGATACATATCAGATGTAGTAATACACAATATGGACAAAAAATACCACAAACCCTTTAAGAAACGTAAGGCAAAAAAACGCCTTTTCTGGAAACTCATCAAATTCGGATTTATATTCGGAGTGTTGTGTTTTATTCTGCTTACTATTTGGATTGCAGCGCTGGCAAAAAACCTCCCAGACCCTGAAAAGCTATCAGATAGACAACAAGCGCAAACAACAAAAATTTACGATCGAACAGGAGAACTCATTCTCTTTGAAATCTTTAACGAACAAAAACGAACACTTGTGTCACTTGAGGATATTCCTGATTACGCTGTAAATGCGACACTCGCTGTTGAAGATAAAAATTTCTACAACCATAAAGGTGTTGCGTACAAAAGTATCGCGCGTGCTGCCATCTCAAATCTTCTTGGGAAAAAATCCGGGCAAGGTGGCGCATCAACTCTGACACAACAACTCATCAAAAACGCTATCATCGGCGACGACCATTCATACGTCAGAAAAATCAAAGAGGCCATTCTCGCAACTCAGCTAGAAAAAAAATATACAAAGGCAGAAATTCTGCAGCTATACTTTAACGAAATTCCATACGGCTCAACAAACTACGGTATCGAGGCAGCCAGCCAAAGCTACTTCGCAAAAACCGTCGGAGACCTCACCATCGCGGAAGCCGCAACACTTGCAGCCCTCCCACAAGCTCCAACACGATACCTCAACAACACCACTCGACTACAAGATCGAAGAGATTACATTTTGGATTTGATGGTTATGCAAGAATTCATTTCCGAAAGTGAGGCCGAGACTGCCAAAGCAGTTGATGTTGAATTAAAACAAAGTGTCGATAACAGCATTCGTGCACCGCATTTTGTCATGATGGTAAAAGAGCAGCTTTCAAACACACTGGGTGAAAAATTAGTTGAAACAGGTGGACTAAAAATTACCACTTCACTCGACTTAGACTTACAAGAGATTGCAGAAGAAGAAGTTACAAAAGGAGTCGAACATAACCGCGAACACAACAAGGCTGAAAATGCTGCGCTTGTAGCTATGGATGTAGCATCAGGAGAAATTAGAGCAATGGTTGGATCACGAGATTTCTTCGACAGCGAATATGATGGCCAATTCAATGTCGCACTCGCGCCACGCCAACCAGGATCATCATTCAAACCACTTGTATACGTTTCAGGCATCGAACGAGGCTACACACCAGACACCATCCTCTATGACGTAGATACAAAGTTCGCCAACGCGATTGGAGAACCATACGAACCCAAAAACTACAATCTTAAAACACTCGGACCGGTTACTATTAGAAAAGCGCTGCAAGGATCCCTCAACATTCCAGCCGTTAAAATGATCTACCTCGCTGGTATTGCAAACGTGCTCGACAACGCAGATGAAATGGGATATTCAACACTTTCAGACCGCTCACGATTTGGTCTGTCATTAGTTTTGGGTGGAGGTGAGGTCACACTCCTGGATCACGTCGCAGGTTTCGCAACATTCGCTCGCGAAGGAACATACATCCCACCAGTTTCAATCCTCAAAGTAGAGGATGATGATGGAACTGTACTCTTCGAACACGAAGCAAAAAGAGGAAAGGAAGTCATCGATAAAAATGCTGTTTTACAACTCTCAAACATCTTATCCGATAACAATGCACGTGCATACGCATTCGGATTAAATTCAGTTACCCAACTCGGCGAAAGACCAGTCGCCGCAAAAACAGGAACAACAAACGACTATCGAGATGGATGGCTCATGGGATACACCCCATCATTAACTGCAGGAGTATGGGCTGGAAATAATGACAATACACCAATGCGACGCGGATCTGGTGGTTCCACAGCTGCAGGGCCGATCTGGCAGAACTTTATGCAGCGCGCATTATCTGGAACAGCAATCGAGCAATTCACTCCTCCAGAAAAACCGAAGACTGATAAGCCTGTTCTGATCGGACAAGACCCAGGCTTACAGGAAGTTGAAATTGATACAATCTCAGGAAAACTCGCAACAGACTTCACCCCAGAAGAAACAAAACTAACAAAGAAATTTTTCGCAGGACACTCCATTTTGTATCACGTCAACAAAGCAGATCCACAAGGCAAAGCTCCATCAAACCCAGCATCAGACCCTCAGTTCGCATCGTGGGAACAAGGAATTCTAGAATGGGCGGGATCCACTGACGCAGAAACAGATAAAGTTCCTCTCGAGATTTCAGAACCACCAACAGAATACGATGACATTCATAGACCAGAGCTTACTCCATCCATTTCAATCATCGAACCTACCAAAGGAGCGACTCTCGGACGCATTGCGACAGCACGCGTTTCAGCTTCCTCACAACAAGGGGTTGTTCGTGTGAGATATTTCATCGACGATGTACTCGTAGGCGAAACAACAAATGGAGGTGAATTCGAAAAGAATCTCAACCTCGGGCAATTCGTCAAAGGCTTCCATACATTCGAAGCACGCGCATACGATAAAGATTACAACGTCGCATCACAATCATTCGATGTAAACCTCACTGGAGATTCCGACACACCAACTGTGATCTGGGAATACCCGCCACCAAACGTCACGCTGAGCGAATTTGAATTCCCCTTCACATTCGAATTCCGACCGACCATGCCGACCCGACTCACCTCCATCACCATCAACATGAAAAAGCCAAATGGAGAAACAGAAGAAGTCGCTGTCATAACAGAAAATTTCTCACCGAGTATGACACACACATGGGATGCTGTTCCAGAAGATGGCGGCCAATATGAATTCTCGTTCCGCGTCATATACGACGGACACAAAGCATCATCACCACCAGCACTATCAGTATTTGTCAGTAAATAAAAATAAGCCTCACATACTGTGAGGCTTTTTTGATTACAAACCAAATTTTTTTGTCCATAAAAATACCCAATAAAAAAACTCCGAGATCACTCGGAGTTTTGTATTTCTACATTCTTACGACGCCGCGCTGAGGGATACGAAGGTCTGCAACAACAACATCTGGCGTATCCGCTACCCGCTTACAGTCGTCAGCAAACGCTACCACACCATCCCGTGCCACCGTATCTTCCATCTGCACAGGCGGGGATTTCATGTAGTACGCACACGGTGCTGCGATCGGCCCAGAAATGTTCGCATCCATCGCAAGTTTCGCACAACGAACTGCATCAACAACCACGCCAGCAGAGTTCGGCGAATCCTCAACAGACAATCGAACCTCGACGTTCATCGGCACATCACCGAAATGACGTCCCTGTAAACGAATGAACGCAACTTTATTATCCCTCATGAACGGAACATAGTCTGACGGTCCGATATGAGTTGCCTCATCAGACTGCAGACTCTGTGTCTTATCAGCTTGCGATGTAACCGCACGCGTCTTAGAAAGCTTCTTACTCTTCAAACGCTTACGCTCCAGCATGTTCTGAAAGTCAGTATTCCCACCAACATTCAACTGATATGTTTCATCAACCGGCATACCACGATCAGCAAACAACTTAATCAGGTTTCTGTGTACGATCGTTGCGCCAACTTGCGACTTAATATCGTCACCAACAATCGGCACGCCCGCAGCCTCAAACTTCGCAGCCCACTCAGGATCAGACGCGATAAACACTGGCATGCAATTCACCATCGCAACGCCGGCATCACAACACACCTTCGCCCAATATCGCACCGCATCCTCAGAACCAACAGGTAGATAATTCACGAGCACATCCGCACCAGAATCACGCAACACTTTCACAGGATCATCAATCTCACCAACAGCAAGGGGGAACAACCCTTCGATGTACTCCCCGATCCCATCAAGCACGCTGGAATTCGTCACACGAACACCAGTAGCTGGAACATCAGAAAACTTTGTCGTGTTATTCGGATGGGCAAAAATTGCATCAGCAACATCAGCACCAACCTTATGTTCATTCACATCGAACGCCGCAACCACCTCGATATCAGAAATCCGATATCCACCAAGCACTGTGTTAATCAAACCAGGAATATGATCACCGTCGTGATCACGATAGTACTCAAGACCCTGCACGAACGCAGATGCACAGTTACCAACACCAACGATAGCCACTCTGATTTTTTGTGAAGACATATAACACTGCATTAGATAGTTAAGAAAGAATTTCTTGAAGTCTATAGGGATATGCTATATAATCCAAATTAATAATACTTATCCTCTATAATCACAGCTTATACATAGGTAGAGCATGTCATCCTGAGCGAAGCGCGAGGTACGAGCGCTCAGTCGAAGGATCCCGTCGGTCACAGCACTTGAAGTTATACCCACCAAAGTGTATAATCATTACTAATAATAGTTATCCTACATAACCACAGCTTATCCACATATGTTAATAGAACTGGAACGATTCGTTTCAGTCGTACACAAAGGGTCAGTTACAAAGGCTGCCCAGCACCATAACATCTCCCAGCCGGCCATCTCACAGTCCCTCAGACGTCTTCAGGAGCATTTAGGACTCAATCTGTTCACATCCCTCACCCCAACCCCACAACTCTCGAAGGAAGGCCAAGTTATATATCAACTCGCTCGACGGATGAGCGACAATTGGGAGAAAATCCAAAACGCCAGCGAACTGACGAATCTTCGTGGTTCACAAATTTTATCACTCGGTCTCTACGACTCGGCGGCACTCGCACTGATCCCCTTTCTCAAAAAAAATCTCGATACAAACGAGTATCACTTCGAAATGAAAATTGATAATTCGAGAAATCTATTATCATGGTTGCAAGCTGGCCTCTTCGATATTTGTATCTGCGTTCTCCCCAAACAATACACACCTGCGGATAACTCCACCCTCCTCACAACATACGAAGAACAATTTATCCCCGTCAGTGGAAAGAAATGGGATACAAAAAAAGACGTACCGCTCATCCTATATGATGCAGGATCAACAACACGTTCATACATCGACGCAACCTTTCAAAAAAACAATTACACACCAAACATTTTAATCGAATCCACCAACCCAAACTTTTTACTAGAGATGGCACAGTCCGGCGCAGGCGTTACACTCCTTCCAGAACAAGATATAAAAAAAGAGCTCAAGAAAGGCTCACTGAAAAAGATTAAATTTCCTTTTAAAATTTCGAGGACGATCGGGGTTTTTGTTTCGAAGTCATCACATCTTACACTTGAGTCGCCGATCATAACTGAGATCCAAAATAAGCTTTTGGGCTAAGAAACAAAGTTGTTAAATACAGCCATCAACTACTTACTTACTAACCTGCAGATTTCCCCAAGCAACACATCGATATCGTTTGAGAAATTAACCTGCACAACATTAGGTAAAGACTCCTTTGATCTTATAGGGGTATGTAAATAAGAATCTGCAATATTTCTACATGAACCCTCAAGATGACTCATGGACTTTTTAAAACTACGAGTCCCCGCACAATTATTTGCAACTTCAGAGAAATCCTTGCAAGAGAAAATTGGAGGTACATGATCAAGAACAGCACGAACGAGCATTAAAACCGAAAAAAGTGAGGACTTCTCGTGTGAATGATTTATTTCTTCTAAAAATCTAACCAATTTAGTCAAATCAAAATCCGAAGATTCTAACGTCCTCAACTCCGCAATTCTGCTCTGATCGATATACGAACTACTCACAACCCCAGATGAATCATCAGTATCGTGATTCTCCTCTTTTTTAGGTAATTCAATAAATGATCTGTCCTGTATATCACTCAAGTCAAACTTCATCGTCTTCACATGACGCTGCATCCAGTCAATCTTCTGTTCATCACTATCAGTATCCAAAAACCTGGAACTGCGAACTTTCTTTTCTGTAATGATATTTTTACGATGACGTAAATTATCACCAAGAATATCCATCAGCTTATCAACATCCTTGCCAGCAACTACAACATCATGAAACGAATTTTTACTAACGGAAGAAAAGTTTCTTCTTGTCCTGTTTACTGACGCAAGCATATTTCGTTTACGCTCACACTCCAACTCCAACTCACCATCTGATGGCTCAACATAAATTTTATTGAGCCAAAATTTAATCTCAGGTTGTACAAAATCACGAACAAAACCTGCTGAAAATCGACCCCGTGATGATTTTTCCTTCATAGTAAAAATCTAAACTCTCTACTGCTTAATAGGCATTATCATGTATAGATAATCCTTATCCATCTGCGGACGAATGACCAGTGGGGCATCCATCGACTGTGCACTAAACACAACTCTTTCATTATCAATAACCCCCAACCCATCCAAAATATATCGATGGTTCAAATACATTTCTACTTCATCTCCTTTTCCTTCTGCAACCACATCTCCTTCATGCTCTCCTGTTTGTGAATTTGCTGAAGCAACCACAATTTGTTTATCGGCTGGTTTAAATTTCATCCGAACAGCTCCGATACCCTTCGTGGTAAATAAACTCGCACCTTTTACTTGTTTGGTTACATCATCCTTCAAAGCACTCATTTCAACATTCTGTTCTTTGGGGATAATGTGTTCGTAGTTGGGATAATTTCCATCAGTTAACCGAGATGTAATCTGCACTCCTCCACACACAAACACGATCTGATGATCTGAAACTCGCATCGTAACTGTGTCTACATCCTTGGCTGACACATTCATAATTCGAACAAGCTCCGAGACTGTTCGTGATGGAACAATAACTCGTTTCTCTTCAGTTCCTCCACTCTTAAACCCAATGCGCTTTTCTGCTAATCGAAAACTATCTGTCGCCGCCAAAACCAATGTCTGTTTAAACTCCGATGGATTACAGTGAAACAACACACCAGAAAGCTCTGGACGAACATCACTCTTAGAAGCTGCAAACAAAACCTGGTGCAACGCACCTAAGAATTTCTTGGATTCTAATTCAAATACAACATCTCCTTCAATTCCAGGAATCAGTGGAAACTCTGTTGCCTCCATCCCCTTCAATACGGTTTTTGAATGCCCTAACTGCACCCCAAGACCCGCTTCACTTAGTTCAATATCAACACGATCCCCAGGAATACTAGACATGTATTCAAGAAATACACGCGCAGGGACAGTAAATTCCCCATCAGTCTCAACCTTCGCACGCAAATGCGCAGAAACTGCAATCTCTAAGTTCGTCGATACAATCTTAGTCTCCGTGTTCTTCATTGAGATCAACACGTTCTGTAAGATCGGTAAGTTAACTTGTTTACCAGATACGTATCCAGTACACGTTAGTGCTTTGAGTAGATTCTCCTTTGTGCATGAGAACTTCATACCTTCTGTGGATTAAATTCTAAATTCCTCCTAGATTCTCATTTTTTAGCTGAGCTATTATATAACTATATTTTTATAAATTAATTCAACAATAGTAATAAGCAACGGGATAACTCGGATAACTCACTTTCTGAAGTTATTTTAGGTTTAAATTTATACACATCACCTGTGAAGTGGGCTGTGTGTGAAATGTGTACGACCGATCGACTTAAAATTAATCTGTGGAAAACTCATCTTCTGTACACATCTTATCAGACCAGTATCACAGCTTTCCCACAGGTGTACAAGTGGCAGAATTCAGTGGACAACAGGTGTACTATTGAACAGCTGGTGTGTACAAACGCTCTTTGATGTACTCGATGTCCGCCTTCAATTTGTTATCTACCTCAACAGCTTTTCGAATCTTCTCGTACGCGTGAATTGCTGTGGTGTGATCACGTCCTCCGAGCTCAGCTCCAATTGATGGATATGAGTTCTTCATCTCCTTTCGGAGGAGGTACATGATGATCTGCCGTGGGAATGCAATACGTTTTTCACGACTCTTTCCGACCATATCTTCGATTTGTAAGTCGAAGTAGTCTGAAACAACACGAATCAATTCCTTAGGTGATACAGAATGAATGGTACGAGATGCCTTAATCTTACCTAAAACCTGCTGAACAAGCTCTGGGGTCGGTGTAGACTTCTGCATTTCCATGGTTGCAACAATCTTATTAAGCGCACCTTCAAGCTCGCGAATGTTATTTTGAATGTGGTTTGCAATCGTGTATAGAACGTCTCCTGCCATGGTGATACCACGTTCAGAACAACGAGCTTGCAAAATAGCAACACGAGTTTCAACGTCTGGGAAAGAAATATCTGCAATCATACCCCACTCAAAACGAGAGAGAAGTCTTTGTTCAAGGGCTGGAATTGCTTTTGGTGGACGATCTGATGAGATAACAATTTGCTTATCTTGTTGGTGAAGTGCGTTGAATGTGTGGAAGAACTCTTCTTGAGTTCCCTCTTTTCCTGTGATGAATTGAATGTCATCAACAAGAAGCACATCAACATTGCGGTAACGGTCTTTAAATTCTTTCGCAGCACCTGATCGAACTGAGTGGATGAATTCATTTGTAAATGTCTCACAAGAAACATACAAAATTTTGGATGCTGGATCCTTCTTTAATACATGATGACCAATGGCCTGCATCAAGTGAGTCTTTCCAAGCCCTACACCACCATAGATGAAAAGAGGGTTGTAAGATGCTCCTGGCTTGCTTACCACGGCCTGAGCAGCTGCATGAGCTAACTCATTGCTTTTACTCACAATAAAGTGGTCAAAAATATAACGCGGGTGAAGACCACGCGCATTGGGATTTTGTTGTACTGCGGGAGTCTGTGCTACTGCAATAGACTCGTCTTGTCCGTGTTGGAATGTAAAACCTTGGTTTATAAAAGAGGTTTGTGATTTCTGTGGGTTTTTTTCAACACAATACACAACTTTTTGGATGCGTGTGCCTAAAACCTGTTCAAGAGTTTTTAAAATCGATGAGTGGTATTTCTTCTCTAACCATGTTTTTGTAAAATTGTTGGGGACATGAACTGAAACCTCATTATTATCCACGAGAGATAAAGAAGTATTGCGAAACCACGTCGTGAAATTCGCCTTGCTCAGTTCGAGCTCCAATTCTGCAAGCACAGCTTGCCAGATCGATTCATTAGTCATCATATATAGTAGGAGGTCATTATCAGGGTTAAATTATGTCTACATTTTGATAAAAATATAGACCTCAACCCTCGAGGGATGTAATCACTCATCCCGTTAAAGTACATGTCCTCCGATCATACAGCAGGAAATATACTTTGAAAAGGGTCAAATGTTCATCACATGTGAATGCCGTGTGGAAAACCTGTGGACAGTGTGGATAAGCATGTGGAACGGTTCTGTATAATTAGTGCAAATTTACAATTTTCCTAGGAAAACTATAGTTTTAAATCCTAGCGCGACCTGTGTATTATGTCAACCACCCAGATGCGATGGTGCTTATAACCCCTCTTGCCAAACAAATCAGGTGATGTTAGTATATCCGCACAAATCAGTACTATATGCCTAAAAGAACCTATCAGCCAAAAGTTAGAAAACGTGCTCGAAAGCACGGTTTTCGCAAACGAATGCTATCTCCAGGGGGTAAAAACATCCTTAAGAGACGAAGAGTAAAAGGAAGAACTTCACTGGCTGTCTAAATTTACAAACATTTCGTATGTTGCCCAAAGCGAATCGACTCCGAGCCGAACGCGACATTAAAAAAGTATTCAAGAAAGGGCGGCGTGTTATGACGCTGCTTTTTCGATTTCAAATTTTGAAAACAGATGCAGAATCAACTCGTTTTGCTATTGTGGTAAGTACAAAGGTGGGAAAGCGTGCAACTGTACGTAACCTGATCAAAAGACGTGTACGTGAGTCGTTACGAGAGTTAATGAAAACTATCCCTCCTGGATACGATGTGGTGGTACAAGCACGAACTGCATCAATCACATATACAACAGAAAAGGAACAAGGAAAACGAACTCCTCCTGAGCGCGCGGCATCATATGCTGATATAAAGGCTGATATGGTTGAGTTTCTGTCAAAAATGACAGCACGCTAGTGCGTCAATCCGGAGGTGTGGTCGATAGGATCTAGTTCCGCAATTATGAATCCACTCCAAATCCCAAAATACATAGGGATGTTTCTCATTCGTCTCTATCAAAAAACACTTTCTCTTGATCACGGCCCACTCAGTCGTTTTTTTCCGCATGGATACTGTCGATTCAATCCGACGTGCTCGCAATATGGGTATGAAGCGATAGAGAAATATGGATTACTCAGAGGAACTATAAAAACAGTGTGGCGAATATTGCGATGTAATCCGTGGAATAAGGGAGGGAATGACGAAGTGTAGCGATAAAAAAACCGTCATATAGACGGCAGTGTAGGAGTAAGCTACTGTGTTGCAGTTTTCTCCTGGCCAACCTCAGGCTCTTCGGTGTATCTTCCGCCAAGTGTGTGAACACGTGCGAGTGTCTCCTCAGGATCCTCATTCGGCCGGTCACAATATATGGTATATCGACGCTCATCCAGTGAATGGATGGTCGAATTGTTTTCCAATAGGCCTCTGATGTGGCCGAAGGTTTGATATGGAGCGACAACCTTAATACGCATGAAATTCTCCTTCTACGATTCTTCAGGAGGATACTAGTTGCGCAATGAAAGGTCAACCCCGCAACTTCTTCAAAAGATTCAGATCCTTCACGACCTCATCGTGTTTAGTTTCTAAATATAAGTTCACATTTTTAGTTCGCTTGTCACTGAACCATGCTTCAAAACCCTTCTTCCCAATGAAGCCCTCGCCGATATGTTCATGACGGTCTTTCTGTGACCCAAGTTCAACTTTCGAATCATTGCAATGCGAGATTTTTAATTTATCCAGACCAATTGTTGCATCAAATTGATCCAGCGTTTTTTTCACACCAGCTTTGGTGCTCAGATCATATCCAGCTCCAAACGCATGTTGTGTATCGAAGCACACGCCGATATCCGCATCTGCTGCATGAATGATTTCAGCGATCTCCTCAAACTTCCCCCCGATCACATGACCAGAACCAGCAGCAATCTCAAGTAAAAACTGTGCTGAGCCATCATACCCATCCACAATTTTTTTCACACCCTCGATGCATAACTTCAGTCCGTCTTCAGGACCGACTTCTCGAGAGCTTCCGATGTGTGTCATGACGTAGGATGCGCCGATGGTAGATGCGCGCTCAAGCTCTTCACGAATAATACGGGCGGAATTTTTTCTTGTTTGCTCTTTTGGATTCGCGAGGTTGATGTAATAGGGCGTATGAACAACCCATTCTTTCATATTGTGCTTCTGACACTCGCTCTCAAAATTCTGCAGTAACTCATCTGTGAGTTTTGGTGCTGGTCCGCCCTGGGGTGAACGTGAGAAAATTTGAAAAACTTCGCATCCTAGTTCTGCTGCGCGACCGGGTGCATTATCGATCCCACCGGCAATTGAAACATGTGCTCCTAATAACATATATGATAAGGTTGAATACTAATATGGTAAGTATATGAGAAAAGTAATCCTAATAGCAACACTCGTTTTGTTTGGAGTGTCGTGTGGTGCGAGTGAGGATGTGATTACCCATCCAGCCGAGACAATTTCAATGGAAGTGGCAAAATAAAAAACCGACCGTCCTGGTCGGTTTTTGGAACTACGTTTGAGTTCCATCTTTTGGCGGGTGTCGACGCCTATATTCGGTATCCCGCATGCGGTCCAAGCGTTCGCGTCGTTCTTTATGTCTACGTTTCGGACCGGCGAGGCTGGCCTACAACCGCAGCACGTGTTGGCCTGTAGCTGGTTCGGTGTATGACATCTTCCACATCGGATCATGCATCCTCCTCTCTTCGTTTCCAATCTTGTTTGTCACACTGCTCGCAGAATTTTTTGTCACTCGTGGAGACACATAATCCGCAAGAGCAAACAAATGGGAACTCAGATACGGGGACAGCTGTCTCATGACGCTCGAATGTATAGTCAGCAAACTCCTCATCTTCGTTCCATGATGCATGACGCGCTGCCTCACGCAGGGAATCAAGTGAGCTGAACCTCTCTCTACGCGTAACAAACGTGAGTGTATAGAACGCCTCATCTGGTGAGGTGCTGGCATAGATCCTACGCACCTCGGCAGGAAATGGCTTCGCACAGTTGCTGCAGAACTTTGCAGTATCTATGTTGTCACTGTCGAAGCAGAAATAGCATTGTTTCATCTGTTATTCCTCCGGATCTCGCGATACCCAATCTTGTATCTCACACAGATAACAGTGCTTGTCTTCACTCTCTGAAACAACCTTTCCGCAACTGCAGATAAAGGGAAATGCAGATATAGGAACGAGTGTTTCCAAGAGTGTGTACTTGGCAACCTTGATATCAGCCTCACCGCTGTTCCATGTAGAGTGACGTGCTCCTGTGTCACACAGGTCGTAATCTGGATTGTTGGCTTCGATCTGGAACTCTTTAAGTAAGACGCGATAGACCCCCTTGGTTACATGCGTCTCCGCATATGCCACCTCGGCCTCCTTTGGATTCAAGCGATTACCACACCGTTTACAGAATTCTGCAAGCGCATCCTTTTCGGAAAAATTACAACCTCGGCAACTTCTCATTACGTGACTCCTGACTGTTGTGAATTAACGACGAGTAAGGATATCAAAATACCTACAAATCGTCAACAGTATTTAGGGAATCAAAAAATCACCCGAAGGTGATTGGTTGAGCCTATTTTGATGCAGCTGAAACTCGTTTTGCTAGTCGAGACTTCCGACGCGCTGCAGTTTTGGTATGCATGATGTTGTTCTTAGCAGCCTTGTCGTACATCTTTTGCAATGCATTTTGGATTGTCTTGATAACAGCTGAGTCTTTTGCTTCGATAGCCTTCTTGATCAAGCGCTCGTGTACTTCGATCGCACCCTTTTGTGAGCGGTTTCGGGCAGCACGTTTTTTATCAGTTCGAAGGGCTTTCAAGCCAGCTGGTTTTCTTTCTGAAGTATTTGCCATAATTGAAATTTACTACTCACCTACTCGACCTGTCGAGACACAACGCAGTCAAATACATAAGCATTACGGGAGCATTCTAGTCCAATTGTTTGATATTGTCAAATTTAAGGCCCATTTTTGTGTAGTTAGATGAAACACCTTCAACAGCTGACTGAGCATGAGTAATATGTTTCTGGAGCACATCAATTTGCTTACCAAACTTGTTGAAATCATGCTGAAGGGATGTGAGGTGGTGCCAAACCTTCTCGGCTTCACTCGCCATCTTCGAGCGTTCTAGTCCCATTAGCACAACGCGCAGAAAGTGAAAGAATGTGTTAGGAGATACTAAAATTACCTTTTTTTGTTGAGCATAGGTAGTAATATCATGATCTCCGCTCACCATCTCGTAGTACACCTGCTCTGCTGGGACATACATAAGCGCAAAATCAACAGTCCCCTCGCCTGGCAAAATGTATTTACTGCAAATCGCATCAACATGCTTCTTGGAACTGCGCGCAAAGGCAGACTTTAAGCGAACTTGATCCCCTTCTTCGTCACTCGAGGCCAGAGCCTGAAAA
>Ga0114932_10001452_pt1 | contig 26795 bp, 25 predicted proteins | sample 2SBtaG_2_FD_87286 | JGI IMG/M metagenome (GOLD analysis project Ga0114932, IMG submission 87286) | Deep subsurface microbial communities from Kolumbo volcano to uncover new lineages of life (NeLLi) - 2SBTROV12_ACTIVE470 metaG | ecosystem: Environmental > Aquatic > Marine > Volcanic ...
AACAACACTTGCTTACCATTTAAACGAAAGGGCACACTATGGCTAGTGGGAAAGTGAAATGGTTCAGCAATCAAAAAGGCTATGGTTTTATTCAAACGGATGATGGGGAAGACATATTCGTTCATTTTTCCGCGATTCAAACCGAAGGATTTAAAACCTTAGCCCAGGGGCAGGATGTTGAATTCGAAATCAGCGAAGGCCCCAAAGGTCCACAAGCAGCAAACGTCACCGCGAAATAGTACCCCGCCAAATTCTAATTACATCCGGCAGAATCTTTCTGCCGATTATTCAATTTCTATCACAGCAAGCGGAGCAATTAATGCCAATTATAATAACTGCGCGTTACCAGGTGCGCCCGCAATCAATAGACCAATGCAAACAAGCGATTAAAAACCTGGTGGAATACGTCAAAGAAAACGAAAAAGAAACTTTGTACTATATTGCAAAGCAGGAAAAGTTAAATCCCTATGCCTTTTTGCATTTAATGATTTTTCAAGATGAGGTTGCATTGACTATGCATCGGTCTTCTGAAGCTGCTGAGAGATTTGTCAGTGTTGTCTACCCATCCACTCTCGACCCGATAGAATTCAAAGAATACAATGATGTCGCAAATAACCTTGATTTTCCCGGTCGGTAATATTAACCATTGATATCTTTTAAAAGGTCTGCCGCTTGCTTTAAGTTATTTTCAAAATCTGGTGGGGTCTCAACAAACTCCAGCACTTCGTTCAAACCTTGCTCCTGAGCGGAAACGATAGTGCCTTGCCCTTCATTTAAAAAAAACTTGCTCAGCTGGTAATGACGATCAACTCGAACCCAGCTTTTCCCATCACCAGAAATTTCATCGCTACCCAATAAAGCTCTTTTTCTTATGAAAGTCTGGAGCTTTTGAGTTGGAACACTGGGAATTGTTATTGCTCCCCGCCGTACCATTACCAACTTGATAGGTTTTCGGGTAATTTTTTGATCCACCAATATCTCCTTTAAGCAGTGCTGTCAGGGGGTTTAGACGACTCGCCATTCACTAACATATCTGCCACCATGAGCATTACACCGATGGTTATGCAGGAATCTGCAACATTGAAGGCGGGCCAATGTTGGTTTTCGACAAAAAAATCTATAAAATCTATGACCTCTTTATGAAGAACTCGGTCTATTAAGTTTCCAATGGCCCCACTAAAAACCAAAACCAAACCGGTTTGAACCAGCCTTTTATTTTTTTCAGTTTGGTGGAAAATTACCAGGATAGCCATAATCGCAATTATGGAAACAAATATCAAAAGATAAGGTTTTAACTCGGAGTTTTGCTCAGAAAATATTCCAAACGCTACCCCGGAGTTTCGAATATGAGTTAAATTGAAGAACCCTTCCACAACCTTGACAGAATAGTTCAGGGGAATATGCAAGGTGACCATAAATTTTGTGTATTGATCGATGACAATCAACGCACTTGAGATGACAAATAAGAATAAATATTTATTTCCCAATAATTCAATCTCCAGCAACTTGCAAATGATCCTGACAACGCTGACAATTCAAATTATCCCCAACGTTGGATTCAACATCAAAATAATGCCAACATCTTTCGCACTTTTGACCGGGATGCCTTTCGGTAAATATTTTTACACCCGGCAATGAATCGCTGACATACACCCTTTCAACAGCATCCAAAACATCCACCAGCTCAACTTTAGAAACGATAAATAAAAATTTCAACTCCTCCGTATACTGGCTGACAATCTTTTTAGTCTCAGAAGGAAGCTCCAGCTTAATAATTGAATCCAGAGAATGACCGATTATTTTATCTCTGCGGCTCGCCTCCGAAGCTTTACTAACTTCGCCTTTAAGCTGCACCAATAATTCCCAGTTCCGTGTTAATCCTTCACTAAAGTCAATGTTCTCATTAGCAGGAAACGAAGACAGATGAACGCTTTTTTCTGTAGCACTGCCTTTCGGTAGATAGCGCCATATCTCTTCTGCTGTAAAACTCAATATTGGTGCTATCAAGCGCACCATCCCCATCAATAGGATATGAAGCGTGGTCTGCCCAGCCCGCCTCCCCTGCGATTTCTCTGGATAGGTGTATAACCTGTCTTTCAGAATATCGAGATAAAATGCGCTGAGTTCCACCACACAAAAATTAGAAAAAGAATGATAAAAAGTGTGAAACTCATAATTCTCAAAAGCTGAAAGTATTTTTTCTCTCAAAACATTGAAGCGACTAAGAATATAAAGATCAATTTCAGGTAATGACTCCAATGACACCTTATCATTTACCGGATCAAAATCATGCAGATTCCCTAAAAGATATCGGAAAGTATTTCGGATTTTTCTATAAGACTCTGTCAGTCGTTTTAAAATTTCGTTGGAAACCCGAATGTCTTCGCGGTAATTTTCTGAAGCTACCCACAAACGTAATATTTCGGCACCATGTTGATCGATAATTTTTTGTGGAGCTATCACATTACCCGCAGACTTTGACATTTTCTTTCCTTTGCCATCGACCACGTACCCGTGGGTAAGAACCGACTTGTAAGGCTCTTTTCCCCGCGTTCCAATAGACTCCAGCAAAGAGCTGTGAAACCATCCTCGATGCTGATCACTGCCTTCCAGATATAAATCCGCCGGCCACCTTTCATCAGGCCTGTTTTCTAAAACTGCTACATGACTGACACCCGAATCAAACCAGACATCTAAAATGTCATTTTCTTTTTTAAAATCTTCATTCCCACATTTTGCGCATTTAGTTCCTTTGGCTATCAACTCTTCAACAGGAGTCTCAAACCAGAAATCTGCACCCTTTTTTTCGACTCCCTCAGCCACTTTCTCAAACACCTCTTTAGAGTTCACAAACTCACCACATTCCACACAGGTGCATAACGTTATGGGAACCCCCCAAGCCCTTTGCCGCGACACACACCAGTCCGGGCGATTTTCGATCATGCTGAAAATCCGTCCTTTGCCCCAATCAGGAATCCATTTAGTACGCTCTATCCCCGCCAAAGCATTTTTACGCAGTCCCTCTTTTTCCATAGAAATGAACCACTGGTTGGTAGCACGAAAAATTACCGGTTGATGGCAACGCCAGCAATGCGGATAAGAGTGTTTAATATCTTCATTATGGATCAGCGATCCATCCTCTTTCATCTTTGCAATTATTTCAGCATTGGCCTTTCTAACAAACATGCCAGCGAAATGTTCTACATCAGATTTAAAGATACCGCCGTCATCGACTGGATTGTAAGGTTCCAATCCATATTTCAATCCGACAATATAATCATCCTGTCCATGACCGGGAGCCGTATGGACGCATCCCGTACCCTGCTCTAACGTGACATGTTCTCCTAAAATAACTTTTGATTCGCGATCAATAAAAGGATGTTGGCATACCGCATTTTCCCATTCTTTACCTTTGCACCCGCCAAGGATTTTGTACTCTGTAACATCCCATTCCAAAATCAATGAAGACAGCCGATCTTCCGCCACAACAAAAACCTCATCACCGATAGCGACGGCAACATACTGAAATTCCGGATGCAGACAAATAGCCAGGTTCGCCGGTAGCGTCCAGGGGGTGGTCGTCCAAATAACCATATGGGCTTTACCAAGATCACCCATGCTATCTGGAGCTCCGGATTTAATGGCAAACTTTACATAAATGGATGGGGAAGTATGGTCAGCGTGTTCAACCTCAGCTTCCGCTAAAGCAGTACGACAAGAAGTGCACCAGTGAACCGGTTTCAATCCTTTATAGACCATGCCTTTTTCTACAAACTTTCCGAACTCACGGACAATCGTTGCTTCATAGGAATAGTCCATCGTCAGATAAGGATTGTCCCAATCGGCAAAAATGCCCAACCTTTTAAATTCATCGCTCTGAATGGCAACAAAGTCCTGCGCATAAGTACGGCATTGCTTCCTAATCTCACTCTTTTCAAGACTCATTTTTTTTTCTTTGAGTTTCTTACCCACTTGATGCTCGATGGGCAATCCATGACAGTCCCAACCGGGGATGAACCCTGCATCGTAGCCTTTCATACCCATTATCTTTACAATAAAATCTTTGAGGATTTTATTAAGCGCATGCCCCATATGGATGTTGCCGTTGGCATAAGGAGGACCATCGTGGAAAACAAATTTCTCCTTTCCCTTGGATGACTCGCGAATTTTTCCGTAGATATTTTCCTTCTCCCACCAATCAAGCATTTTAGGTTCAGCCTTGGTGAGACTGGCTTTCATGGGGAAATCTGTTTCCGGTAAATTGAGTGTGTCTTTAGTTTCCATTGTTTCCTATATAAATTTCATCGCTTGTTTTGCACGTTCGAGAGTAGAGGTTGCAACCATCTGTGCTCTCTTCGTCCCTTCGGCTATTATCTCTTCCACTTCTTTAGGCTTTTTAACAATCTCATTACGTTTTTCCATGATGGGCCGCATTCCATCTAGCATGGTTTGTGTGAGCATATTTTTACAATCCCCACAGCCGATTTTGGCGGAACGGCATCCCTCCGCCACTTCATCCTGCATGGACTGAGGAGAATAAATTTTATGAAAAGGATACAGGTTGCACACCTCGGGGTCACCCGGGTCGTCCCGGCGCGCACGGGCAGGGTCGGTCAACATCTGCTTCACTTTTTTTGTTACCTCTTTTTCATTATCAGAAAGAAAAATGGCATTGTCGTAAGATTTACTCATCTTCCTTCCGTCCAACCCATTCAGCTTGGGGATGTCTGATATTTTTGCGCCTGGTTCGATGAAAACATTTTTCTTATAAAGGTGATGAAACCTTCGAACAATTTCCCGCGACAATTCCAAATGCGGTGCCTGATCGATGCCGACCGGAACAAAGTCCGCACGATATAAAACAATGTCCGCTGTTTGCAGCACCGGGTATCCCAAAAACCCATAAGTACTCATATCGACTTTTTTTACCTCGTCCTGTTTTTCCTTGTAAGTCGGATTCCGTTCCAGCCAGGGAACAGGAACCATCATGGACAGGATTAAATGAAGTTCTGCATGTTCAGGAATTTGGGACTGTAAAAACAAAGTGCATTTTTCGGGGTCGAGTCCGGAACTGAGCCAGTCAACCGCTACATCAAAAGAAAAGCCTTTGATACTGCGAGGGTCTTCGTATAGCGAAGACAATGCATGCCAGTCGGCTATAAAGAAAAAACACTCGAAGTCGTCCTGCAAGTCCACCCAGTTTTTCAGCGCACCAAAATAATTGCCAAGGTGCAGCTTTCCCGAGGGCTGCATGCCGCTCAATATTCGTTTTGGTTTGGATTCACTCATTCAATCAGGCGAAGCTCGCCCGCAATACTTCAATTATCATTGGGAATGTTTCCTGACTCAGGAAAGACACCGAATAGTTAATGGGGTACATCAAAACGGTTCCGATAATTCTTGTTCCGGCAAATTGATCCAGCAGGAAAGCACCTAGAATCAGGAATGCCCCAAACTTGTCCAGATTCGTCAACTTCTCTGCAACATGATGAGGAACCATTCCTTTCAAAACACTGGATCCATCCAAGGGATACATCGGCAGCATATTGAAAATCGCTAAAGCGACATTGATCCATATACCATAAGCTAAAATGACAAACAAATAAGAAAACTCAGGCGAAATCAAACGGATAAAAAAGCTACAAGCCACCGCCATGGCAATGTTGGATAGCGGCCCTGCAATGGCCACATACATCATGTCGCGGCGTGGATTCTCAAAGTTCTGCCAGTCCACCGGAACGGGCTTGGCCCAGCCAAATCCAACAAAATAGAAAAACAAAACCCCCATGATATCCAAATGCCGAATCGGATTAAATGATAGTCGACCCAGCCGTTGCGCAGTATTGTCTCCGAGAAGGAGAGCCATCCTCCCATGCGAATATTCGTGCACGGTTAAGGAGAACAAAATGACCGGAGTCATCAATACCATTAATTGCGTTTTGGTCAAACCGAATGCCTCTTGGTTCAAATAAATCTAAAGGGGAAAAATCAGGCTACCGCGTGAAACATAAAGAAGGGCCGATTTCGAGGTAATATCCTAAACTGGCAATACTTTAACATATATAAGAACCCATTTCAGCCACAGATAAACACAGATTCACACAGATTTTAGCTCCCTCTTTTCTAAAGAGGGTCGGGGTGATTTACACTCAGGGGTTTTCGAGGTCCCCCTTTGAAAAGCTCATGGTGACGCAGCGACTACAGTACCCAAATTACCCATAGACAACCTCAACTGGAACTCCGATAATACCTTCAGGGCCGATAACTAATAAATAAGACTACATTATGGCAAACCCGGAACACGAAAAAATCCTCAAACAAGGGATAAAAACCTGGAACAAATGGCGAATGGAGTCTCACGCAAATAGATAATTCCATGCCCGATTCGATTAATAAGATTATCGGTCCTCAGTTTGGTGGTTGATTAAAAGCTTACTAAATTCCCCTCACCTCAATCCTCTCCCACATGGGGAGAGGAAATATTATAATCCCCTTCTCCCCCGGAGGGAGAAGGCTGGGATGAGGGGGCCAATATCACTTTCCGTATTTCTTCTGATTTATGACACGCAATATTTCTTTCAAAACCGCATCGGTTTCTTTTAAGACCTGATCATTCCAAAACCGAATAACGCGAAATCCCTGAACTCCGAGCCAAGCGGTTCGTTGGGCATCAGCCTCAGATTTTTCTATATGCTGGCTACCATCGACTTCAATAACCAATGATTTCTCATGGCATACGAAGTCGACAACATACTTCCCAATCGGTGCCTGACGCCGAAATTTGAATCCGCCAAGTTTGCGGTTTTTGATCGCAGACCATAATTTTCTTTCTGCATCGGTGGCGTTGCTTCTAAGTTTTCTTGCTGTGAATACGGGTTTCATTTCCCCCTCACCTAACCTCTCCCTCCAGGGGAGAGGAATCATTAGAGAGAGTTTTCTCGTATTTCTGATGGGTATAAACTGCCGACTTTTTAGCTAAGAATAAACCTAGATAACCATCTCTAAATCCTTGTTTTAAAATAAAATTTTTCATGAAAGTGAAGGGCGGGCGCAAATAAAGGTGTGTCCAGTTGGCGCGAAAACCATTCGCCATTTTCTCTTTGGCATAGAGCGTTGAATAGCGATCCTGACGCTGAATATAGTCTTTCTCATCTCGATAGGAATAATGGATCAGGTCATTTTTTAGTGAACCTGCGTTTTCATCGGGAGTCAGTCTTTCGTGAACCTGGACTTCGCTGAAGGCAACCTTTTCCCTATCGTAAAGTCGCAATATCCGGTCCGGATACCAACCACCAAACCGTACCCAGCGGTCACCAATATAATTTTTCCGTGGTAGGTGATAGACGTTATGTCGCGGCCCTTCTTTAAGGACTTTCCGGATTTCCTCAGCCGATTCAGGGGTTACCACTTCATCAGCATCTACATTTAATATCCACCGGTTTGTAGCGTGCGCAGCGCAAATGTTCTTCTGTTTTCCATATCCATGCCAGGTCTCATTAAAAATCCGGTCGGTGTGCTGACGGCAAATTTCCACAGTTCGATCGCTGCTGTCGGTGTCCACCACGACAATTTCATCGGCCCATTTCAGACTTTCAAGACATCGACCGATATTATTCTCTTCATTTTTGGTGATAATGGTTACGCTTAATTTTTCCATATCTGCCCAGAATTTTTGAAAATACCCCTCCTCCGCGGAGGGCGAATATTTAAAAGATTGGAAACATCTTCTCGTTTTGGTTCGAGATTCTTCGTTAAAGTTCAAGCCGATTATAGCACCCTGATTTCTTCCAACTAATTAATTTTACTGCTTTTCTGGATTTTTATGCTAATATTAAGGCCGAAATTAAACGGTCTGCGACCCGGTCATTTTTCGTTAAGCAGGCAACCTTTTTCAGATTGGGTCCCAGCTTTATTGTGAAAACGGATGACCCCATTTTTGTTAAGGATGCGTTTATCAATGAACGCCACACACCCTGCTTGTTCCAACCAAATCCATTTAAAATATGATTGAACAATACCTGCAAATAGCTCTTGAATTCGTCAAGGAAATCTGGTTCCAACTTGATTCCAAGTTCGGGCTGGAAGAAACCGAAGCTTTCCAATTCATCCAACCATATCTTCTCCAGCTACAGGATAACCCCACCTATATGGGGATAGCTTTCGCCGTGTTGATCCTTGTTCCATTTGGCTTATATAAAGTAAGAAGTAATGCCCGCGAACGTGATCGCAAGCTGGATGAGCTGATGGAAGAAATGGAGGAGGAAGAAGATGAAGAATACGATGAAGATGATCCGCGCAGGTTGCGCCGCCCTGCCCCGGCCGAGGAAGCAGAAACCCACGAAATAGAAGATGACGAAGAAGGCGATAAGCCTCTATTTGAAAAGGAGGAGGAAGACCCGCCTCCATATATGCAAATTCTTGAAAAGCTCGATGAAGAAGAAAAAGACGATGAGCTTCACGTGGACACCCATAAAGTTATGGGAAATGAAGAGGAAGAATTCGAACTGGACCCCATTAGCTCAGAGTTGGCAGAAGAGCCCGATATAAATAAAGACTTGAGTGAGTTTGAAGGATTTGACTTTGACAGCGAAGATAGTAATGAAGAAGACTCATCACATGATCAGGCCATTCAAGAACTACAGAAAGAAGGCGAGTTAATAGAACTGGAGGCTGAACTTTCCCCAGATGATCCTTTCGCAAATTATTCCGAATTGGATGATGAAGAACAAGATCGTGCCATCCAAGAGCTCCAGGATGAAATGGAATCGACGATCAACAAATTAACAGAACAGTTGGAAAGCACCCCGGAAACCACATCTTCAATAAAAGATCTGGGCGATATAAGCATTGGCGATGATGCAACCATTGACGATGAGTTTACTCTGGATGAAGAAATTTCCCTGGACGAAGATATATTTCTAGAAGAAAAACCCGAAGAACCTGCACCGCCAGAAATAAATGATCCTATTCCTGAGCCAGAGCCTGAAACAGTCTCGCTGGAATCACTGGATTTAACCAAAGAACCTGCACCGCTAGAAATAAATGATCCTATTCCTGAGCCAGAACCTGAAACAGTCTCGCTGGAATCACTGGATTTAACCAAAGAACCGGTTGTAGAAAGTATTGAACCGGCTCCGTTACAACCTGTCCCTGAAAGAGATTATTCCATTGATGTCAAGTCGGGTCGAGAATCAGATAGCCTTATCAATCGTCTGAAATATTTCCAGGAAAATCTGGACACACGATTTCATCATGGAGAAAATCGAGACTCGCCGATGACACCTGAACCCAAAATTAATGATTTGGTGAGCGATCCTCGCTTTGTTGAGCAACGAAGTTTTGCTCCAAAGGCACCCAAGGTTACCCCTGTAGACAACAAAAAATATATGGAAGTTCTGGAATCTTTTATATTTCTGAAGGATCAAAACAAACACTAAGCGGTTGGAGATCGTCCCATTAAAATTTTAGATCCAATGACATCAGAAGTGAACATTATCGCAGTCGGTGGCGGCAAGGGCGGCATAGGAAAAAGTGTCGTTTGCACAAACCTCGCAATTGGAATGGCTTTAAGTGGTCAAAAAGTTATTCTAATGGATACTGATTTCGGTGCATCTAATCTACACGCTTTGCTTGGAATTAATAATCCCGCCCACGGATTCCAGGATTTCTTCAATGATGAAATTTCGGACAAACAATCTCTGCTGATTGACACAGGAATCAGCAATTTAAAATTCGTAAGCGGTGCGGGTGACAATCCTGGAAGCGCAAACATTGATTCCGATAAAATAAACACGGTTATCTCCTTCATCAAGAATCTGGAAGCGGACACAGTCCTTCTCGATTTAGGCCCAGGCACCAATTATAACGTGATCGATTTTTTCAATATCAGCACCCAAAATGTCGTCCTCACAACACCGGAAATGACCTCAGTAATGAAAACGTTCAGCTTTATTCGTTCGTCCTTATTCAGAAGAATCTCCCTTGCATTTCAAGACAATCCTGAAATTCAAAAAATGGTAGACCATTCCAACCCAGGCAATGCCGATATCGAAACCTACACTACAGGCCTGTTAAGAGACCGGTTTGTAGAGGAGTTTCCGGATCATCTCGAACAATTGAACAATATTGTGAAAGACTTCACACCTGGTTTGGTTGTCAACCGTGTTCGCAGCAAAAAAGATCTTTTGACTGGGGATAACCTTTTAAAACTTGTAAGTAAATTCCTGGAAGTAGAGGCCACCTACTTAGGCTACATAATTGAAAGTGACCGAATCAGGGACTCCGTAGATGAAATGATTCCGTTCCTAATCAAAGATCCACAAAGCAAGCCTTCTGAAAACCTTCAACAAATCATAGGTGCGCTCACCAACACCGACCTGCAATTTGTAAAACGCGATGGAAGGATTTTTGTCTCCAAGCAAGTACGCCTCTCATCAGGATGGGAAGTCTAACCCTAGCCTCCCACATCCTTCAAAATAGCTCCATATACCGCCCCAACCTTTTCTTCTTAAATTTTCCCCTCGTTCAATAGTTTTTTTCCAGTACAATGCTATATAAAATTATCCCATTAAAATTATCGTGATAGACAATCAAACCCGTCCAATATTACTGGAACTGCTTAATTTTTCTTCCTTAAAAAAAATCAAACTTTTTGTTGTGGGAGGCACATTACGCGACCATATATTGAATAAAAATATTTCGGATATCGACCTTACTGGAAAAAATGCCGCTGAACTGGGCACTCAATTTGCCCAATCATTGAGTTTCAGCTATGTCCCTCTAGATAAAACTCCAGGCCGGGCTACCACCAGAATCATTCTCCCCGACTCGAAGCATTTTGATTTAACCGATATGCAAGGAACAACCATTGAAGAGGACTTGGCAAAAAGAGATTTCACTATAAATGCAATGGGGCAGGAACTTTCCGATTTTCTTTCAAGCAGGGAAACCATAATTGACTTGCATGAAGGAAAAAAGGATCTGAATAAAGCAATCGTTAAAGCTACTTCAAACTCAGTCTTTAAAGACGATCCGTTAAGAATGTTACGCGCCTTTCGTTTTGCCGCGACAATGAATTTTTCTATTAAGAAAGAAACATTAAATGGAATATCTCAATACAAAAAGAATATTTCAACAACAGCAGGCGAAAGAATCTGGCAAGAGCTCTTATCTTTTTTTGAAGCGGACGCCACTGGAGAATTGATCAATTTGATGCAGGAATCAAAACTACTTCCCTACTTACTTCCTGAGGCCACCAAAAATTGGGAGAAAACCTTAGCTTTCTATAAAAGGCTGGAGACTATTATTTCAAACCTGGATTTTTATTTCCCAAAGCACACTCTCCCATTGAGTGACTCAGAAAAAGCATTGCTGAAAATTTCTGTCCTACTAAAAGAAATGGATACAAATCCATCAATGGAGAATAAAAATATAAAAAATTATGGAACTCCAAAAACTTTTGAAGCCTTGAAGGCTCTCAAGGCTAGTAACAGTGAAATTTCTTTTATTTGCAAAACCATCCAAAATTCGCATTTTTTTTCCAGATCTTTAGCAAACAACTTAAATGACTCATCCCTGTATAATTTATGCGTAAAAGGTGGAGATCAACTGGTAGCGGGCCTTCTTTTAAAGGTTTGTACCCTCCCCTTCCTTGAAAACTCTGAATGCGAAGAAATTGAAAAGTTCAACTCCTGCACACAGCTACTTGAATTTTATTTTGCGTATTATCTACCCGTTTTAGGAGAAAAAGCATTGCTAAATGGGAATGACATTATTAGGATATTTAATATTTCTCCGTCTCCAGCCTTAGGAAATGTGCTCGAAAATATCCAAAGAGCTCAGGTTCTTGGGGAAATAAAAACATCTACAGAGGCAGAAGCTCTGGTTAAAGAAATCCTTAAATCGCAAGAACAAAACTGAAACGATGACCATAAAATATAAAAATATATCTTGGAATGATAAAAAAGTTATCATAGGAGAACCTGATAATAATAATCCTGTCAATTTACTCATAGGGTTTCATGGCGCCGAGTCGACAGCAGAAAATATGCTCGTACAAGGCAATCGGTTAAAACTTGACAACACCATGTTGGTATTCCCCGAAGGACCTGTTGATGCAGGCGAAGGTCGTTGGAGCTGGTGGAAAGATGGCCCTGGGCAACAAAAGTCGGTTGAAGAATTCTTAATTTTTACAGACAAAATGATTCATTCTGCACAAACCCATTTTAAAAACCGATCCATTAATCAAATTTCACTTTGGGGGTTTTCCCAAGGCGCAGCGGCATCTCTCGTATATGCACTTCATGGCTCACAAAGTGTTTTTAAGGTGGCTTCCGTATGTGGGTTTCTACCCGAACTTCCGCCAATAAATTTAAATAGCAACCCAACACAGGTGCTAGGAATCTTTGGTCAAAACGATGCGGTCGTTCCTTCCTTCCTCGCCGACTACGCATTGGAAGAAATGAAAAATAAAGGTCATCAAGTTCAGGTCAAAGAAACTTCTCAATCGCATGAGCTCAACTCAGAGAACCTTGCCGATCTTTGTCATTTCTTAAATTCATAGACAAACCAATAAATGACCGCGAAAACTTTAATGATACAGGGAACGGGCTCAGGCGTCGGCAAGAGCATTTTAACTGCGGCTATCTGTAGATACTTCCATAAAGCAGGATACAAAGTCGCTCCTTTCAAAGCACAGAATATGGCGCTCAACTCTTTTGTGACTGAAAAAGGAGATGAGATGGGCCGCGCCCAGGCTTTCCAGGCGGAGGCCTGTGGTATCAAACCAGATGTCCTCATGAACCCTATATTGCTGAAGCCTTCGGGGGACAATAACTCGCAAGTTATCTTGATGGGGAAACCTGGTGAATCCCGCAACGCTAAAAACTATTACGCGCTCCATGAGAAGCACAAAGAAGTTGTTCTTTCTGCCTTGCAAAAACTAAGAGAGCAATACGACCTGATTATCATCGAAGGGGCTGGTAGCCCTGCTGAAATAAATTTAAAGAAAACAGATCTGGTCAATATGTTCATCGCAGAACAATCGAACTCCCCTGTCCTTATTGTCGGTGATATTGACCGTGGTGGGGTTTTTGCGTGGATGAAAGGAACCTACGATCTCTTAACCTCAAGTGAAAAAAACCGGGTCAAAGGGTTCATCATTAATAAATTTCGGGGCGATGTTGATTTGTTAATGCCTGGCGTAAAACAATTTGAGGATATGGTTTCAAAACCCGTTCTCGGAATCATCCCTTATTCAAAAAATCTTGTGGTCGATGAAGAAGACACCCTTCCGCAATGGAACCATTCCGCAGAACAAGGAGCAAAAGGGGTCTTGAATATAGCCGTGATTTGGACTCCTAGAATCTCCAACTTCACGGATCTTTCTCCCTTGGCCTATGACCCCTCTATTTCGATTCGCTATATCAACCACCCTTCACAAATGGGTAGGCCCGATTTAATCATCCTCCCTGGAAGCAAAAATACTATTGATGATTTGATTTATTTAAATGAACAGGGAATGGCGGAAGAAATTTTAAAATCACACGAAAATGGATCGCTGGTCATAGGTATTTGCGGAGGATTTCAAATGCTCGGGAATATTATTTGCGACCCAAAAAACCTGGAAAGTCGAAACAACGAAGCAACAGGATTAGGATTGTTTGATTTAGATACGATGTTGGAATCTGGAAAGATAACACGGCAAATTGACCTAACCACTCTAAACAGCGGAATTTTTAATGAAGGTTTAAGCTGTCAAGGCTATGAAATACATATGGGCAGAAGCACTTTTAACACCTCTTACCCCACTCTCTTTACCAGCAAGGAAGAAGAAAACCCTATGAGCCTGGGCATTACCAATGTGGGTGGTACCGTTATCGGCACCTATCTCCACGGATTCCTGGATAACGATACTTTTCGCCAATCTTTATTACGCTATGTGAGAGAACAACGAAATATAGACAAACCCTCAAAACCATTTGATTATAGTCAGTTCAAACAAAACGAGTTGGATCGACTAAGCGACTTGCTAACCGAGGCAGTTAATATGAAAGAGATATCAGATTTAATGGGTATCAAAACTACTACTGTTTAAAAAGTCGCTTTACCCCAATCGTGACACTGGTAATACTAAATAAAAACCCAAAACCAAGCAGAACAAGAATTAAAATATCCCAGATTGGCCTTCGATTAGCGAGACCGGGAATGTCCAAACTATGCAATGCATTAAATAACCACCGATATTGCCTTCTACTTCTATCCATAATCGAAACAATTTTTCCAGAATCCCTATCAATATGAACCCAGGTCTTGATAGGATCATCCAAAATAATTCTTAATGTATTTCGTGGAAGTGATCCTTCACGGAGGTTTCCATAAATATCTGACTCGGTCGGGTTTTCGATGGATTTCAACCCTACTTCCGACCATACCCTCCGTACCGCATCGACATATTCAGAATCTGTAATAGTAGTTAGAGATAAACTTCTGAGAGATGAAGGTTTGAATAATTTGCTTTCCGCAGAGTTTCTAGAAACCACAAAAGGATTTCCACCCACTGCAAAAATTTCAACTTCGGAATATTTACCCAATGCTTGCAAGGCTTCCAAGGGAATATTTTCAGCAGCCTGTTTTATTGTTATAGAACGAAATTTTTTTATTTGATCTGGTTCAGCATTTGGCTTTGAAAAAATCCGCCCATGATCCATAGACAACCACCCGCTAAAAATCCAGGCCAGGACAAAAATTCCTGCAATCAATCCCAGGTAATGATGAAAACGCAACCATCCCTTATAAGGACTGGTGAATCCTTTCTGTTTTTCCGAGCCACGCAAATTAGTTGCACCCAACTCCAAACCTGCCACGGCTGTCAAAACCGCCAACAAGGAAAGCCACCAAACGACCTGATCCCACATGGCCCAGTTTTTTCTTAGAACCGTTGGGTATATCCAGTGAACAACGGCACCCAAATAGTTCCAGGTTCGCTGGCTAACTGTCGTCTTTTGTAATATTTCTCCTGTCTGGGTTGATACATATAGAGTCGTATGTTTTTCATCCTCCAGGGAAACACGATAAAAGGGCCGGTAAGGATCATAGCGGTTGGGCACAATCCATTGGTCGTAATCAAGCGGTCCTTCAATTTTCAAGGCAGGTCTTTGGGAAAATTTTTCAGCAATCTTTCCAGCAACATTTTTTTGGACCGGAGGAATGCGGTTTCCATTCTGCGCATCCAGGGTCAGGATCTTATTGTCGATTCTGTGAAATACGTAAACCGGTCGCCCTTCCAGATCGATCAGCCTCAACCGATCTAATTCAACACTTCCAGAAATCTTGACCGCTTCCTGGGGCGAAACTTTTATCTTGGTGAGGTCAACCCGAGAACTACTGGCAAACCGGTCTGATTGCGAAAGGGATGGAAAGGGATGATATATAAGTATGGCACCACTTATAAACCAGCAAGCAAAAAATAAACACAGGATAACCCCCATCCAGCGGTGAGCTAGAGTAAGGAAACGCATGGGGGTTACCTCCATTTAATCAAAAATCGAATTGGGCACTAATTTCAAATGCGCGAGGGGACCCAAGAATTAGTTGGTTTGAATAAAACTCATCTCCCCAAAGGGCATAAGCCTCATCAAAAAGATTGGTCAACCTTGCTGTAAACTTACCCTTGCCATATTTATAAGCTGCATAGAGATCTACCGTCTTATAAGCCAGCATCTCAATGTTATTGAATCGGGTATTAAACCGGTCATCGACAAATCGGAAACTTCCTCCAACATCTATGGGCAGTCCAGCCACATTAGCATAATCGGTCCATGCATTAACAACCCACTCGGGAACATTGGCAGGAGTATTTCCTGAAACCGTATCAAAAATACCAAACTCCGCATGCGTGAAAGAAGTATTGCCCCCCACCCTCCACTTTGGTGTCACCATCAAAGAGCCCTCAAATTCAAATCCGGTGGACCTTTGACCTCCCTCATTATTGACTACAGTACTTTGCGAATCTTGAATCAAGATATCTTGCCTTTCAATATGGTAGAGGGCTACTGCTATTTCCGCTTTTCCATCCATGAACCTGGACTTCAATCCTGCCTCCCATTGTTGCGATTTAGCAAGATCGAAGCTCTGATTTCCACCAACCAGAAAAACATCCGATCCCAAGGGATCAGCCCCTGAGCTGGTTTGAGCATAAAGATTCCAGTTTGGAGCAATTTCATAAACCGCACCAACACGCCAGCTAAAGGGATTAAAAACCCTTTCAAATGGGCCACCGGATACGCCATTGAAACTCAGCCGGTCTAACTCGATATGATCCTGACGTAGCCCCACTACCAACCGCAATTTCTCCGTTACTTTCAAGGTGTCTTCAAAAAAGGCAGCAACGGTAATAATTCTAGTAGGGTTATCCCTAAAAGTCGTAGGATTGCCGCCAAAGCTACCCGCAACAGGTGCAAAAGCATTTACAGAACCTGGATTAGCACCCGGCTGGGATTTTCTTTTAAAGTCCACATAACTGGAATCAATCCCGAATAAAGATTGATTATCCATACCAGCCAATTTGTTTTTGTACTTTGCACTCAAGCGATTACCAACCGTATTTTGCAAATGAGCCACAAAAAAAGTATCTCGATCAACCAATCCAGTTCCACTATTGAAAGTATAGTTTTCTGAATTTCGCCATTCCCGATCGGCATTTAGAAAATACGAATAATTCCTGAAGGAAAGGTTATTACTATGCTTCCAGGTTAAATTAAGGGTGGTCAAAATTTGATAGGACTTTGCCACTTCGTCATTTACATTGTAGTTGACGGATCGCATCCGTTCATCGATAGCTGCTCCACCTCCTGATATGGTCCCTTCGACAACGCCGGTGAGAGGCTGGGTTGCAAAACCTTCTGTAACGATAGGGGTTCCCCAATAATTTTGGAGCTTGTCTTCAAGAAAATCAACTCCCCAGGTAACACCGAGTTGATCATTGGGTTTCCATAACAACGAACCTGTAAAATTTCGGGATTTCGGATCGGCATTATCTACATACCCGTCGGAGCTGTATTCACTGCCATCAAACCGAAACCATAAGTTTTTATTGATCTGAGCACCCGCACCAAAACCGGCCTTGACGGTATCGAAACGACCATAGGAACTTAAAAACTCATAGGATTTTGAGCTACCCGTGTCCGGTTTCTTGGTAATCATATTCAGGGTCGCGCCGATAGCCCCCTGACCATGCAATACGGATGCTGGCCCTTTTAGGACTTCGATCCGGTCAAGATTAAATCCATTCTGAGGTCGCCCTGTAATCAAAGCAGGCCCCAGCCAAATTCCGTCACGTTGGATCATGACCTGGTTGGAAGTAAAACCGCGCATCGAAAAATTTGCGGGCTCGGCGGGTGGATTACCCCAAACGAATCCAGGAGATCGTTCGAGGGCCTTCCCGACTTCCTGATAGCCACCGTTTTTTAATTCAGTCCTATTAATAACCGTTATGGAAGCCGGAGTTTCAAATACAGGGAGATCCAATCGGCTACTGGTTCCGGGAGAAAAGTCAAAGTTTAATTTACTTGGGAAAACCAGCACTTCTTCTAGCTCAATGATGGATTTAGGAGGACTTTTTTCATCTCCTTTATTTTGTTTTAACTGTGCTCTCGCAATGGAAAATGAGCCGACTAACACAGCTAATATTGTTATTCCTATCACCAAACTTTTTTTCTTAGAGTTACTCAAATTATCCAGAACCATCCTCAAACACTTTTCCTTTTCTGTGGAAATTCGGCATAAAAAAACCCCGTTCCTCCAAAATAGAGGTTCGAGGTTGATTGCACCCTGGTTTACTTTATCAACTCTTTTTTGATCGCCACCTCTATTCCACGAAAGGCGTCATCATTTTTGCTTCAGGCAGGTCTTCTGACTCGCGATCATCCTACTCTCTGCACCTTCCCGACAAATGCCAGTGGCTTCATGCAGATTTCGTCACGCTTACAGCGGCGGGACCGTGGTTGAGTTTCACAACCTTCCCTTTTACTTTTTGAAAGAAAATCTAAATAACTCTCTCAAAAAACCTGAAAATCTTTGGTCATTATCCACTATTATTTTTTAGTGTCAAGTTCATTTAAAATTTAATGTGGTTGGGGAACAAAAAATGAAATTGAAACCAAAACCAATTATAACACTTTGAATTTTTGAGGGCATTATCACTGAGAAATATGGGCTCTAAACTCAAAAATATTTGAATTGATAGAATATCCGAGCATTTAGTTCTTGAAAACCCCATAAATTTACACAATAATGACGATTGTATTTATCAGATTTCCTTTATTTGGGAAGGCAAAGTGAAGGTTGTAAATTTTAGCCTCAGTCCTCAAGTAGAGGGGTGAGGTTTTTCTTATTTTTTACTTACAAAACAAACGTTTAAATTAATATATTTTGCTTACTAAAATAAGTATTCGCTTCGAAATTTAATGAAAGGTCCAGCCATGAAAAAAATTGTAACTATTTTTTTCCTCCTCGCTTTTTTAAACCCAACAAACCTTTTTGCCTTTGATTGGAATAAACATGATCTCTCGCATCTTGTTATCGTCACTAATCGTGATGCAAACGAGCTAACAATTATAGACATGACCAAGGATGAAGTGATCGGAACACAAAAAGTGGCTATGAACAGTCAGGCCCATATGACGGCTTTTTCACCTGATGGAAAAAAATTAGCAATCGCAGCGACGGCAAACAATATGGTTTCTGTCCTAAACTTAAAAACTAATGAAGTAAAAGATATAAAAGTAGGAGCAGGGCCTGAGCATATGGATATCAGTAAAGATAATCGATGGTTGTATGTGGGGAACATCGAAGGCGGAACCGTTTCTGCAATAGATCTGAATCGCAATCAAGAAATTGCGCGGTTACAGGGTTTCCACGAACCTCATGGCGCCACCGTTCTGGGAGAAGGAAATAAAGTTTATATTCCAAATCGAGGTGCCCAGTTGGTAGGAGTGGTTGAATCAAACGAACAATTCTCCACCAAAGATATTTCGGTAGGAACCTTGGCTGGATTAGCTTCTTTTGAAAGAGATCGAGCTGGAGCAGCAATGCACCGGGAACGATCTATCCCCGTGAATGGAGTAGCTAATGTCACGCTCACACTGGATGAAAAATTCGCCTACGTTGCAACCGGCGATGCCAATTCTGTGACAGTGATGGAAACAGCTACCGACCAAATCATTAAAACCATTCCTGTCGGAATCGATCCTTGGAGAGCATATGCATCTCCCGATGGGAAATATATGGTCGTCCCCAATAATGGCGACAAAACAATTTCCGTTATTGACGCAAAATCACATACTCTCGTGTCTTCTCTTCCAGGCGGATCAGATATGACAGGAGTGAACTTTGCCAATGGAGGACAAAAAGGTTATGTGATAAGTCGCGAAGAAAACAAGGTTTTTGTTTATGACTTTCTGGCTTTGAAAAAAATCAATCAACTCGATATGGGAGAAGGTGCACGCCTTGAAACAGCAAGCACAACCCCGGCTGGTAAAAAAGTATACGTTTCTTCATCCGCTAACAATTCACTCTATGTGATTGATAGTGAAACCGACAAAGTTAAACGCATTAAGGATGTAGGAAAATTCCCCTGGGGCGTTAGTATTTATAAAGGACAAAACTACTGCCACTAGGAATGTTTTATATTCTTGCACCACAAAGTAAATTTGTCGTGAAAGAGTGTTACAAAAAGTTTTTAAAGGAATACGATGGAAGATATTGAAGCCCTGCCCGATGATTATGCTGTTTGCATAGCGGGTCATGGAAGCCGCGACAAAGATGGCATTAAAGAATTTTTGACTCTGTCTTCCAAGTTTAAAGAAAGAGAACCTGAAAGAATTGTGGAATGTGGCTTTCTTGAGTTCGCAAAGCCAACCATTGACGAAGCTATATCGAAATGTGTTCAGGATGGCATAAAAAACATAGTGGTAATACCCGGAGTGCTAATGGCAGCGGGTCACGCCAAAAATGATATGCCCAGCGAGGTCATTGCCATGTCTCGCAAACACCCTTCCCTGAACATTAAATATGGTAGACCTTTGGACATTCACCCCAAGGTACTTAAAGTTTGTTCTGATCGCATTGAGACTGCTGAAAGCAATTCAAAACTTAATACAGCCAGAACTGATACCCTGCTGATGACGGTAGGGCGTGGCAGCAGTGATCCAGACGCCAATTCCAATGTCGCAAAAATATCACGCATGCTTTGGGAAGGAATGGGGTTCGGCTGGTCAGAGACCAGCTTTATTGGGGTAACTCAACCCTTACTAACTGAAGCATTGGAAAGATCCATGAAGTTAGGATTCAAAAGAATCCTCATATTTCCCTACTTCTTATTTACTGGGATCCTGGTGAAAAGAATCTTTTCTGTTGTTGATGAATTTCAAGAAAAATATCCAGAAATTGAATTTCTCAAAGCCCCTTATTTGAACTACGATGAATTGATTATTGATGTATTCATGGAACGTGCACGTGAAGTTCCCTTTGGCTTGCAGGATATGAACTGTCAAATGTGCAAGTACAGAGAGCAAGTTGTAGGTTTTGAAAACGAAGTGGGCGAACCACAAGCCGGCCACCATCACCATGTTCGAGGGATTGAGGGCCATCACGGACTGGATCATAATCATGATCACCATCATCATTCCGACCACAAAAAATAAACTGGTTCTTACAAGGTGAGCTGGTTTAATGACCCCCTATCAACCCCATCCCATAGAAAAAAAAAGTTACGAAATCATTGATAACCTCATTGATTTATCTTCCTTCCCAGAAAGTCATCGCGAAATATTCAAACGTGTCATCCATACCACGGGAGATGTAGATTTTATAAAGGGATTAACCATTTCAGACCGAGCCATTGAATCTGGTGTCAAAGCCATTCGAGAAAACGCTTTGATTTGGACAGACGTAACCATGGTTCAGACGGGATTAAAAAGATCCCTGATGAAACAATGGGGATTGGAATCCGTTTGCTATATTCACGATTCAGAAGCCTATAAAAAAGCCGAAAAAGAGCAAACAACAAGGGCAATTGCTGGGCTGAGGATACTGGCTGAAAAAAGCATTAAATCCCCATTAATTTTAGTTATTGGTGATGCTCCAACCGCCCTACTGGAAGCCGTAAAGCTTACTGCCAGCAATGAACTTTCGGTCGATTTAATCATTGGAATTCCCGTGGGTTTTGTAGGGACGGAAGATAGCAAAATTTCTTTGAACAACCAGACAAAAATCCCTTTTATCACCAATACAGGGACTCGTGGAGGCTCAACGGTTGCTGCCTCTATTTTCAACGCCTTGCTGATTTGGTCACTCAAGGAAAATGGTGCATAGGAAACGAACATGAATGACTCATTCATAGATCTAAATCGTCCCGCATCCAATGGGCTTTCCCGAGGAATTACAACTGGAAGTTGTGCCACTGCTGCTGCAAAGGCTGCCCTAAGTTTTCTTTTGTTCAAAAAAGAAATCGACTCAACAGCGATAGATTTACCATCCGGAGAAAAGCTACAGATCAATATAAATTTTTGTCGAGAAACAAAGTTGGGCGCGATGTCGCAAGTTACCAAAGATGCAGGTGACGATCCGGATGTGACTGATAAATGTCAGGTTGAGGTCGAAATAAGAAGGAACGATATAAATGAAATTCGTTTTATAGCTGGAGATGGAGTAGGAATTGTAACAGAGGACGGATTACAAATACCCAAGGGTGAGGCTGCCATCAATCCTGTCCCAAGAAAAATGATAATAAATAACCTAAAGCCACTAATGAACGATCCCCATTATTTGAAATCCGAAGAGGGATTAGACGTTGTAATCAGTGTTCCAAATGGAAATAAAATTTCCGAAAAAACATTCAATCCAAGGTTAGGCATTGATGGTGGAATTTCCATCCTCGGAACCACTGGGATTGTCGAACCCATGTCTATCAGTGCATGGAAAGCATCAATAGAAGCTTATATCGATGTAGCACTCGCGGCAAATTCAGATTTCATTGTTTTCAGTCCAGGAAGGTGGGGACAAAATTTTTTTCACAAAGAAAAACAAGTTCCTCTAAAACGAATTTGCATCATCTCCAATTTTATTGGATTTGCAATTAATGATTTGACGGGAAAGTTTATTAAGAATCCCCAAAATTTAAAGACAATCGTGCTTGCGGGGCATCCCGGGAAACTGGCAAAGGTGATTGATGGTCATTGGAACACACATTCAAACGAATCTCCGTCTGCTCTACCAATCCTGCTAAAAATTGCAGACTCGCTTGTTCCCCAGAATACATTGATGGATTTAAAAACCTCAAGAACCGTTGAACATTTGATCCAATTAAGTAATAACCACCAAGTCCGTGATACTCTATTTAACATTGTTGCAAATAAAATATCAGAAGCTGTCTCTAACTATATTGATCGAAAAATGAATGTAGAAATCTATTTAGCTGATTTTAAAGGCAACCTCATTGGCCGGACAACCTCAGCAAAGGGATGAATAGGCATAAATAGAAAATGACAGAAACTAAAGGCACATTTATTGGAATGGGCGTAGGACCAGGCCCGGCAGAGTTGATCACCGTAAAAGGCCATAATGCCTTATTAAAAGCGGATAAAATCTTAGTCCCTCGGGCAAAAGGTGCTAAAGAATCTGTTGCCTTGACATGCATTAAGGATATTGATATCCCGGAAAGTAAAATTGAATTCTTAGACTACCCAATGTCTAACGATGAAAGCTTACTCCATTCCATATACCAGGAAATTGCAAAAGTAATTATTTCCGATCTTAAAAATAATCTTAATTTGGTCTACATCACAATAGGCGATCCATATATTTATTCGACTTACACCTATACCGTTCACGCCTTAAAAGAGCTTATTCCGGATATTTCAATCACCACTTATCCGGGAATCAGCTCCTTTCAAGCCATCGCCGCTGCTATGGATTTTCCATTGGGAATTGGAAAAGAAAAAGTGTTGATTCTTCCCTGCCCTGAAACTGCGGAAGAACTCAAAATTCAAATTGAGAGTCATGATAATATTGTTTTAATGAAAATTGGCGACCGTTTTGATTGGGTACGCGAACTTTTGCTTGAAATGAATATCGCATCAAATTGTGTTCTTGGAAAAAGAATTGGTCTGGATAACGAAATTCTGACCAATGATTTAACAGGACTGAATGTGGATGAAAAACCCGGCTATTTATCTGTATTGATTATTAGGAAAAAGCCGCCGGTCGGGAGAAATGGTAAATGAAAGTTTATTTCATCGGAGCAGGACCCGGCGATGTCGATTTAATAACTGTAAAGGGAGACCAATGTTTGCGATCCTGCCATTATGTAATGTATGCAGGTTCACTGGTCAATTCCGAGTTTACCAATAATCTACCTGACTCAGTAAAGATTTACGACACATCAAAACTAGACTTGGATGAGCAAGTAACTATTTACCAGGAAGCCAGAAGCAAAGGTCTTGATGTGGCTCGGTTGCAAAGTGGGGACCTATCCATTTACGGGGCTATTGCAGAGCAGATGAGGGCTTTGGACAACCTGGAAATAGATTATGAAATCATTCCTGGGGTTTCTTCAATGGCCGCAAGTGCCGCAACACTTAAGCGCGAACTCACTCTCCCGGACATTTCTCAAACCATAATCTTAACAAGAATTAGTGGAAGGACAAAAGTTCCTGAAGATGAGGAACTAGAAAAACTTGCCTCCCATAAATGCACCTTATGTATATTTTTATCCATTTTAAAAATGGAAACAATTACCGAAAAACTTTTAAAACACTATACCCCTGATACCCCAGTAGCAGTGGTTTATAAAGCAAGCTGGCCTGAAGAAAAAATTATTCAGGGAACTTTAACTACGATTGCGGAGAAAGTAAAAAGGGAAAATATAACTCTCTCTGCTTTGATTATTATTGGTGCGGTGCTGAGACCCGGAGACTTCAACGACTCTCAACTCTACTCCAAAGAATTTTCTCATCTCTTTAGAAAAAAAAGTGTCTAATCAAAAGTCCATTGCAATTGCAATTATTCGATCAGAAGGTCTAACTTTAGCCCGGAAACTTCACAAGACCTATCCCACCTGGGATTTATGGATGCCAACCTCCGCAAATCCTGAAAAAGGAGAGCAAGGTTTTGAAACCAGATTCAAAGACTGGCTACAAGAAAATATAGGGCGCTATAAAGGTTTTGTTTGTATTATGGCTGCTGGAATTGTGGTTCGTGCAATAGGCCCCGTTATCCCCGATAAACAGACAGGCCCCGGAATCATAGTGTGTGACGAGTTTGGTCGACATGCTATTTCTTTACTGGGCGGACACGAGGGCGGAGCAAATGATTTGGCTCATCTGGTAGCAAATAAAACGGGATGTATCCCCACAATCACCACGGGTACCGAGGCAATGAAAAGTTATGTCTTAGGTGTGGGCTGTAAAAAGAATGCGGACTATGCATCGTTAAAAGAACTCGTGAATGAGATACTAGAGAATGCAAATATTTCCCCAGCACAGATAAGGGCCATTTCAACCATTGATCTCAAAGAAAAGGAACCTTGTATTCTCGATCTATCCAAAGAGTTTCAGTGGCCTTTACTGGTGTTTTCAAAAAATGAAATCAATGCTGCAAATCTTGACGTACAATCCTCCAGTTTTGTCGAAGAAAATATTGGAGTGCCAGGTGTTTGCGAACCCACGGCCCTGATGGCATCACATTATGGAGAATTGGTTGTCTCCAAAACGACCGCAAAAGGCTGCGCGGTGGCGCTTGTCCGCGAACAGGCCCTTCTAGAGCGGAGACCTTAGAATGGATAAACTTTATTTGGTTTCAATTGGTCCGGGAGCACTTGATTTAATCGTTCCACGAGCAAGTGAGGCTTTAAAAAATAGCGAAATAATTATTGGCCATCAGCTATACCTGGATTTAATTCAAACCCTCATCCATGATAAGTCCCAAATTGCTACTCCCTGGGGGAAGGAAATTGAAAGAGTAGATCTAGCAATACAAAGGGCTTCAGAAGGAAATACGGTAAGCCTTATCTCTAGTGGAGACATAGGTGTTTATGCCTTGGGTGGCCTTGCACTAGAAAGATTGGAGGGAAAAGACAAGAGTTTAAATTTTGAAATAATCCCAGGCGTCACATCGGCTAATGCTTGTGCATCGATTTTAGGCGCACCATTGGCCCATGACTTTTTGACTCTTTCCCTTTCTGACCTCTTGGTTCCCCGAGAGATAATTTTGGAAAGAGCAGAATCTGCAGCCAAAGGCGGTTTTGTCTCCGTGCTTTACAATGTGCAAAGCTCAAAAAGAAAAGAACTGGTCTATGAAGTACTGGAAAAATTCAAACCTTATCGCTCAGTAGACACACCATGCGGGGTTGTTTCAAACGCATTCCGTCCTGAAGAAAAAAGTCAGGTTGTGAATTTTGAAAATTTGTTCTCCATGCAATTCAATATGCTTACAACGCTTATTTTGGGAAATGACGCCACACGGGTAATTCAGGATAAAATGGTCACACAACGTGGGTATTCTTTTGAAAATGCCACCAAAAAATAAATTGCTTTGGATATTTTCGGGAACTTCAGATGGAAATCAAATTGCACGGAGTTTAATTTCTGAAAATTACAGGCTCAAAGTATTTGTTGCATCTCAATATGGAAAAAGTGTTGCCCAAAAAATAATCCCGCAGGGCATTGTCGAAATGGGCAGATTAACTGCAAACGATATCAGTGGACGAGGAAAAATTGAACCACCAGAGCAAGTAATCGATGCAACCCATCCGTTTGCGGTGGAAATAAGTAAAAACCTGATGAGTTATTGCCAAACAAATCAAATCCCCTACATTCGATACGAACGACCGGAAGAACTTGAGTCAGGAGAAAATATTCACCTTGTTGAGAATGCTGATGCCGCCGCCGAAAAAGCTCGAACTCTTGGAAAAAGAATTTTACTTACATTAGGCTCTAAAAATATTGACCCCTTTCTCAGCATAGACTTGATAGAGCGAATTTTTATCAGGATGTTGCCAGATCCAATTTTAATAGAACAATTATTGTCCAAAGGGGTAGCGCCTGATAGAATCATTGCCATTCAGGGACCATTCAGCATTGCCTTCAATCAAACAATGATGAATGATAGGTCTATTGATTGTCTGGTCACCAAATCTTCCGGAAAAGAAGGAGGCGTTCCGGAAAAGATAGCTGCAGCAAAATTGCTTGAAGCATCGGTAATAATTATAAAGCGGCCTGAAATGGATTACCCCGCATTGTTTAGTGATAGAGAAAAATTGCTAAAGTACGTGGCTAAAAACCATTGCCAATGAATCTTTAACTATATAATTTCAGGAAACAGATATGGAACAAATTTGGTTTTTAGCAGGAGGCTTCTTTCTTGGTTGCCTTCATGCTTTGGAAGCCGATCATATTGTAACGGTATCCAATTTAGTACTAAGTAAAGGCTCGCTGAAAAAATCGTTCCGGCTAGCATTGCAGTGGGCTCTGGGGCACAGTTTAACCCTGTCAATTTTGGCCGCTCTTATCTTTTCTTTGGATACAGCATTTATGGCTCTAATGAGCACTTCGGCAGAGCAAATGGTTGGGGCCACAATGATATTTCTGGGAATGATTGTGTTTTTTCAAGAGCTAAAGCATAGTTCAAAATTTCAAAAATTTGATCATAAACACATAGCTTTTTCTGGCCCACAACTTTTTGGAATGGGAGTGTTGCATGGCATGGCTGGATCTGCATCCATATTTTTATTAATTCCA
>Ga0114932_10001453_pt1 | contig 26781 bp, 23 predicted proteins | sample 2SBtaG_2_FD_87286 | JGI IMG/M metagenome (GOLD analysis project Ga0114932, IMG submission 87286) | Deep subsurface microbial communities from Kolumbo volcano to uncover new lineages of life (NeLLi) - 2SBTROV12_ACTIVE470 metaG | ecosystem: Environmental > Aquatic > Marine > Volcanic ...
AATACCCATATAGGTAATGAGCACCATCCGTGTAATTTAAACCATTGTCGTTGCGTCATTTTGAGCCCCCTGAAAAATTTTCCGAAATGATATTGTAAATACGAACAATTATCAAATACAATGTGTCGATAACAATTCTCATTTACAAAGTTTGGTCGGGAGACAATTCATGAAGGCATTTGCCAGAAAATTCATAGCCACAGCGGTAGCATCCGCCCTGTTAAGCTCCGCGGCTGTAGCTGCACAAAAGGAAGCTTCTGCTGAAGAAAACAAAGAAAAAGCAGGAACGCAGGAAAAGATTTTTGAACACATTAAGGTTACCGGCAGTTCTTTAGATCAGGCGACTACTGCAACAGGCCTGCCGTTAACATTGCGCCAGACACCCCAATCTATTTCTATTATTGATCGTACTTTTATCGACAGCTTCTCGCTCGATACGGTTGCCGATGTGATGCAGTTTGCTCCGGGTATTCAGGCGCAACAGGCCGAAACTGACCGGTTTTTCTTCCGTGCCCGTGGCCGCGATGTGACCAACTTCCAATTTGACGGTGTGCCTATTGCGTACAACAGTTTCTTTAGTGAAGCTTTAGCAGACTCCGTTATTTTTGAACGCGTTGAAATTGTGCGTGGCGCGACAGGCTTGTTAACCGGTGCCGGTGAACCTTCTGCTGCCATTAACCTTATTCGTAAGCGCCCTAAAGCGGAAGATGGTGGTAATGCGAGCCTGGGGATTGGCTCATGGAGTAACTACAGAGTAGAAGCTGACCACTCTCAAACTTTGTCGGAGGACGGAAACGTAAAAGGGCGCGTTGCGCTGGCCTATGAAGAGGGTGACAGTTACGTCAATTTGTCCGAGAAAGAAAACGCGCAAATCTATGCCGTTGTAACTGCTGATTTAACGACACAAACGCGTTTAACCATGGGCGCTGATTATAGCGAGCGTAACCCCAAAGGAAGTATGTGGGGCGCACTGCCTTTGTTTTATGACGACGGTACACAGGCTGATGATTTGCCAGTTAGTACAACGACAGCATCGACCTGGAATCGATGGGATAGAGAAAGTACTAGTGTATTTGTTCAGTTAGAGCATGCTTTTGATAACGGCTGGGATATTCAACTGGATGTTGAACGTCGTGAAGATGATATGGACGGGTATCTTTTGTATTTCTCCGGTTTTCCAAACAAAGATACCGGACAAGGCTTAGGAACATCGCCAAATCATTATGTTGCTGAACGTGAGCAAACTTCCTATCGCTTTTTGGCGTCAGGTCCTTTCGAGCTATTTGGTCGTGAGCACCAATTAACAGCCGGTGCTTTATACTCGAAGCAAAACCTTGATGCTCTGTCGTACGGTATTCAGGGTGGAATAGACGTGCCCAGCTTATTTGACTGGGGGAATGGCGTTCCTCAGCCAACATTCTTAGATGGTCCGGATTACGGAAGTGGAGCAGAGGAAACTCAGGAAGGCGTTTATGCAGCGGCTCAGTTTAGTTTAACCGATGACTTCACTGCTATTCTGGGTAACAGAATGACTAACTACAATATCGATAGTTACACGGTTAGTTACGCGACGAACCCGGCTGGTGATTTTGTTTACAGTGGATATGAAAACTCTAGCGTAAACACGCCTTATTTCGGGCTGGTTTATGATGTCACAGACGTTATTTCAAGCTATGCCAGCTACACGGAAATTTTTAAACCTCAAAGCGCACGAAATGCAGAAAATGAACTCATTGGTCCGGTGGAAGGTTCAAACGCAGAATTGGGCGTTAAAGGCGACTTCTTTAATGAAGCTTTAACAGCCAGTGTTGCCGTCTTTAAAGTGAAAGAAGATAACCTAGCGATTAATGACCCCGATAACCCGGATTTCCTACCAGGCACGACTATCCAGCCGTCTATCGGAGTTGATGGTGCCGAAAGTGAAGGTTATGAGCTTGAGTTAAATGGTAAGCCAACCGATTCATTGAATATTTTCTTCAGTTATACCCACAATGAGTCGGAAGATCGTGACGGTTCAGACTATGCGCCTTACTTACCCGAAGACATGGTGAAAGCCAGCGTACTTTATACTGCCACAGATGCATTGAAAGTCGGTGTGAACGCCAACTGGCAGAGCAAAATATCGTCTAACCCGAATATCGGCCCAAATGGCGAAACCTTTATTCAGGACAGCTATACCGTCGTGAATGCCATGGCTAACTATAAGTTAAGCCAAAACTGGGATCTGAGCTTTAACGTCAACAACCTGTTTGATAAAAAGTACTATTCCAGCATCGACTTTTATAACCAAGGATTCTTCGGCGCTCCGCGTAATGTGGAACTGAGTGTTAAATACGCTTGGTAAACACAGCAAGCTATACTTGTAAGAGGCTGTGCTTTTGCACGGCCTTTTTTGTGCGTAAATTTTGACACTGTTATTTTGTAACATTACTTGTCTGTTTATTGACAAGTTTCGGCAAGACTATGACTATAGCTTTTATTAGAGGTTATTGTTCCCTCCCTAACAATTAACAGAAGAGACACTATGAAAAAGTTATTGATTGCTTTGTCTGTAGTCAGCTGTTTTGCGGCAGCCGATGAAGGTATGTGGATGCCTAAACAGTTGCCGGAAATTGCCGATAAGCTGAAGGCGGCAGGTCTGACTATTGACCCTAATGATATTTCTAAATTAACTGAGTTTCCCGCTGCTGCCATTGTCAGCCTGGGTGGTTGTTCGGCCTCGTTTGTGTCACCAGACGGGTTAGTAGCAACCAACCATCATTGCGCTTACAACAGCATTGCTCATAACTCGACGCCAGAGAACGACTTGCTCGCTAATGGCTTTTTAGCCAAGGATTTAGATGCAGAAGTTCCGGCGGCACCGGGCAGCCGCATTTTTGTGACTAAAGCGGTCGATGAAGTCACTAATAAGGTGATTGATGCCAAGGTAACCGAGTTAACCGGCAAAGCGCGTCTGGACGCGATAGAAGATAACCAGAAAGCTTTGGTAGCAGAGTGTGAAGAGGACGAAGGGCATCGTTGCACGGTAGCTGCATACTACGGCAGCCTCGAGTATTACTTAATTAAACAGCTGGAAATTAAAGATGTTCGCTTAGTCCATGCACCGGCAAGTGGTGTGGGTAAATTTGGCGGCGACACCGATAACTGGATGTGGCCACGTCATACGGGCGACTACAGCTTTTTACGCGCCTATGTCAGCCCGGAAGGTGAGTCAGCGGATTACAGCGAAGACAACGTACCTTATAAACCGGATTACCACTTAACGATAGCCAGTGAAGGCCTGGAAGAGGGTGACTTTGTTATGGCTCTGGGGTATCCGGGCCGCACGAACCGTCATCGTCTGCCGTCTGAAGTAAAAGAAACCTTTGAATGGAGCTATCCTAAAACAGTTGAACAGTTTCAGGATTCACTGGACATTATTGCCCGGGAAACAGCCGACGATAAAGATGCGGAGCTCAAATACGCCAGCCGTGTTGCCGGCCTGAACAATTACCTGAAAAACCGTCAGGGTATGCTGGACAGCTTTGCGAACAGCGACTTGCTGGAACGTAAGCAACAGGAACATAAAGAGCTGACTGAGTGGGTAAACAGCGACCGCACGAAAAAAGCGTTGTATGCCGATGGGCTTAATACCATTGATACGTTGCTACAGCAGCGCCATAAGAAAAGTCGTGCTGATTACCAGCTAAATAATGCAACGCCGCGTTTGCTTTCTGTTGCGCGCGCTGTGCACCGTTTGGCTCAGGAAGGCACCAAACCAGACGCCGAACGCAAAGCTGGTTATCAGGAGCGTGATGTTCCGCGCTTCCAGTCATACCTGGCCGGTATGGACAGAAATTTTGACGCTAAGGTTGAGAAGGCATTAGATCTGCACAATCTGAGCAGCTACATGGCACAGCCTAAGTCAGAGCGCGATGCCGCTTTCGATAAAGCTATGGGTCTGCGTGATGGCATGAGCAACGACGAGTTAAGCGCGTTAATTGATGGTTGGTATGAAAGCACTAGTTTACTTGACCGAGATAACCGTATGGCGTTGTTGGAATTTGACCCGGAACAGTTTGAGCAAAGCGAAGATCCGTTCGTTAAAGCCGCTGTCGCACTTTATCCTTCCGATTTAGAAGATGAGAAAAAGAGCGAAGAGCTTTCCGGTAAAATTCAGCAAGCCTACGCTGACTACATGCGCGCAAAAATTGCCTTTATGCAAAGTAAAGGAGAGGCGGTGTACCCTGATGCGAACAGCACGCTGAGAATTACTTACGGTAACGTTGCAGGCCGCGACCATGGTACCGAAGACGGTAATGCCTGGGCACCTTTTACTACCTTGCGTGGTGTAACAGAAAAAGCCACTGGTGAAGGGGAGTTTAATGCGCCGGAAGAACAACTGAAGGCGATTGAAGCGGGTGACTTCGGTCCTTATGAGAAAGTGGATTTAAATTCTGTACCTGTGAACTACCTGGCGACTTTGGATATTACCGGTGGTAATTCAGGTTCTGCGGTTCTGAACCATAAAGGCGAGTTCGTCGGCCTAGCTTTTGACGGCACGCTGGATTCCATTATTTCCGATTGGGATTTCAACCTGGAGAACACCCGTTCTATTCAGGTGGATACTCGCTATATGCTGTGGCAAATGCAGTATGTTGATCACGCAGATAACGTATTGCGTGAGTTAGGTGTCAGTACAAGCCAGTAGTTATTATTTAACGTATTAGCTATAGCAAAACCACCATCGTTAATTTTTAGCGGTGGTGGTTTTTTGTTGTACTGGCAGAAGGCGACCAGGAAGAATAAGATGGTCGCAAAATAGCGTTGTAAAAGTAGATGGTATGCCAATAACAAAAATGTCCGCCTTACGTTGCCCAATAGAGCAGTCACCTTTGCAGTTGGTGGATGGCAGCTGGCGTTGTGAAAATGGTCATAGCTATGATGTGGCTAAACAGGGCTACGTGAATTTGTTGCCGGTGCAGAATAAGCGCTCTAAAGACCCCGGCGACAGCAAAGCTATGGTGCAGGCACGGAGGGAGTTTCTGGAACAGGGTTATTATGAACCACTGGCGCAGGTTCTGGCAGATACTGTGTTAGCACAGGGTGAGCAGGCTGTGCTCGATGCCGGTTGCGGCGAAGGCTACTACCTACGTTACCTGGTTGAGCAGGCGGTACAAAACGGTACTGATTTAAGCGTGGCCGCTCTGGATATTTCAAAATGGGCAGTGCAGGCTGCGGCAAAACGCGATAAACGCCTCAGCTGGATGGTCGCTTCCAATAATTCTATTCCACTGGACGATAACAGTGTCGATACCATTTTGTGCGTGTTTGGCTTTCCTGTTGAAGCTGAATTTAAGCGGGTTCTAAAGCCCGGCGGGCGGCTGATTATGGTAGACCCTGCAGGTGATCACCTAAAAGAGCTAAAAGCTATTATTTATTCTGAGATAAAAACAAAGTCAGATAACCTGCCTGTAAACTCAGAATACTGGTCTTTAGCATCAGAGCAGCGTGTGACTTTCCAATTTGAACTGAATAATAACCAGGCTGTTCAAAACCTACTTACCATGACACCACACCTCTACCGTAGCAGTGCCGAGGGCCGTGAACGTGCCGAGGCTCACAGCTCTTTACAGCTGACAGTCGATGTCTGGGTGCGGGCTTTTAGCTTCGAAAGTTAGTGGTGGGTACAATGAGTAGGCAGATGATTACGCACTTTTAGGTTATTTCATAACGCGCTATCGTCGGTTTTTTTCTAAGCTTAGTTTCTTTTAAAGTACGGAAACTAAAGCATGCCGACAATACTAAGGATTGGTGCTTATCGTTTTTTCTTTTATAGTAACGAAAGCGGTGAACCTCCTCACATTCATGTGCAGCGAGACAACAAGCTGGCCAAATTTTGGCTTAAACCTGTTTTAATGAGTAGCTCTGTCAGTTTTTCATCGTTTGAGCTTAGGCGCATCAATAAAATTGTAGTGCAGCATAGAGAAGAACTACTGGAGGCGTGGTATGAATACTTTAGAAATTGATCGCCATCCTGTTGCAGTGAATGTATCTGTTACCGAGGCAACTCTTGAGGTCGAGCTTGCTGATGGCCGTAAAATTTCTGCGCCCATTGTTTGGTTCCCTCGCTTGGAAAGTGCCACCGAGGAGCAGCGTAAGGATTGGCAATTGTTGGGTAACGGTCAGGGTATTCACTGGCCACAGTTGGATGAAGACATCAGTGTGCTTGGGCTCTTAAGCGCCTAACGCATGCGAGCAGTTATTCACGCAACAATCACCACTGTAGCTAAAAACGACTGGGATCGCCTGTTCGGGCGCCATTACCCCTTTACTCGCTATGACTTTCTGCTGGCGCTTGAGCAGGGTGGCAGTCTTGGGCTGCAGCGCGGCTGGTTGCCGCAATATGTTGTCGTTTTTGATGATAATGGCACCATGGTTGCGGCTATGCCGTGGTTTAAGAAAACGCATTCCTATGGTGAGTATCTGTTCGACTGGGCATTCGCCGAAGCTTTTGAACGCTATGGTTTTCAATATTACCCTAAGCTGATTAACGCAATACCTTTTACACCATGTCAGGGACCGCGTCTGGCTATTAGCGAGGGCGTTAACCGTGGCGAGATGCTGCCTATTATTGAGTCTGAGTTATTAAAGCAGCATGACGTCAGTAACTTGCAGAGTTTGTATGTTGAACCTGACTTAAGCCGTGCTTTAGCCGACGAAGGCTGGTGGCAGCGTTTTGATATTCAGTTTCTCTGGCAAAACCGCAACTACGGCAGTTTTGATGACTTTTTAGAGGCTCTGGTGTCGCGTAAGCGTAAGACGATTCGTAAAGAGCGGCAGAAAATATCAGAACAAAATGTGCAGATGCGAACCTTGCAAGGTAAGGAGCTGACTACGGAGTTTTGGCAGCAATTTACTTTGTTCTACCAGCGTACTTATTTAAAACGTTCTGGGCATGGCGGCTATTTAACCCCTGCTACCTTTAAGCTCTGGGCTGAGTATTTATCCGATTATATTGTTGTTTTTGCTGCCTACAGAGACGGCAACATGCTGGCTGCTTCTTTGTGTTTTAAAGGAGAAGACACACTGTACGGACGCTACTGGGGCTGCCGGGAAGAGCTTGAATTTCTGCACTTTGAAGCCTGTTATTATCAGGGAATTGAGTTTTGCATAAACCACGGGCTACAGTATTTTGACGCGGGCGCTCAGGGTGAGCACAAATTGCATCGTGGTTTTGAGCCTGTTCTGCGCGAAGGCTTTTACCGTTTTATGGAGGCGCCTCTTAGCGACGCCATTGAGCAGTATTGTCAGGATGAACGCAGTGCGTTACGCGAACACCTGAAAACACTGCAAACCTATTTGCCTTATAAAATCAGCGATTAATACAACGGCCATACCAGCAGTATCATAACCAGCGCAACCGCCGAAACCAGCAGGGACAACGGTAGGCCAAGCCGCCAGTAGTCGCTAAAATTGTAACCCCCCGGGCCCATAACCAATATATTCGACTGGTGGCCTATAGGGGTTAAGAAAGGCACAGCGGCACCAATAGCAACCGCCATTAAAAACGGATCCATACTGGCGCCGAAGCTGCTGGCCATACTGATGCCAATAGGCGCCATCAATACGGCCGCGGCGGCGTTGTTAACTATGTTCGACAGCAGCATCGTAACTATTAGCAGTAAGCCCACGGCAACAAAATCGGGTGACCCCTGACTCACATAAAGCACCGCGTTGGCAATGGTATCGGCAGCACCGCTGCGCTCCAGCGCAGACCCCAGTGGAATTGTCGCTCCCAGCAAGACAATAATAGGCCAGTCTATGGCGTCATAGAGTTCCCGAAGAGGCAGAATATTGGTAATAACCATAAGGCCGGCCGCAAGAGAGAACGCAACCGGCACTGAGATAAAGCCGAGTGCTGCTGCCAGAATCGCTGCCGAGAATATCCCCAGTGGCTGAATCAGTTGTTTTGGTGAGCCCAGTCGCAAGCTGCGTTGAGCGAGAGGGAAGCAGCCAAAGCGCTGAAATACGTCATTAAGCACTTCAGCGTCGCCCTGCAGTAATAAAACATCACCCGGCTTAAAGCGAATATTCGCCAGTTTTGTTCCCAACTTCTGACCTTCCCGGGCTACGCCCAGTACATTAATACCGTAGCGGCTGCGTAATTTTATGTCGCCAGCCGAGCGGCCGATAAGGCGTGAATCGTGCCCGACAATCCCTTCAATAACGGTAATGTCGTCGGATTTTAAAAAGCGCTCGTCAATTTCTTCCTCGGCGTTAAGCTCAAGCCCTGTTCCGTCAATAACTTGCTGAATGGTCTCCGCGTTGGCTTCAACTATTAATACATCCTCAGGTTTCAATCGCAAGTATCGGGCCGGTGCAGACCAGCGCTTTTCGCCACGTTGTAGTGCAACAATTACAAAGTCCTCTTCGCTACGGTTTTCCAGCTCATAGAGAGTTTCACCAACAAAGTTAGAGCCTTCAGGTACATAGAGTTCGGTCAGGTAGCTACTGACATCGTAAAGTGACTGCGATTTGGATTTCCCAGCTTTTTCTGGCACCAACCAGTGACTTAGCAGCCACATAAAGAGTAAGCCCGCGATGGCGATGCTGAGACCAACCGGAGTAAATTCAAAAATACCGAAAGACTCACCCATAGCCTCGCGACGAATATCGGCAATAATAATGTTCGGCGGCGTACCCACCATAGTAATAGTGCCCCCCAGTAAGGAGCCAAAGGCCATAGGCATTAACACTTTGGAGGGGTTATTTCCACTGCTGCGGGCGAGTTGAAGGGCGACTGGTATCATTATCGCCATGGTGCCTGTATTGCTGATAAAAGCTGAGCAGATCGTAGTGACTGAGGTCAGGGCTATCATCTGTAACCAACATTTATCGCCTATGTTTTTCATAGCCGATGCCAGTGCATCGACAACGCCAGAGCGCCAAAGTGCCTGGCTAATAATCAATACCGCCGCAACAGTGATGACAGCAGCGTTACCAAAACCACTGAACACCTCGGCAGTTGGAACCAGACCAAGAATAGCCGCGGACAATAGCGCCATCATGGCAACCAGGTCGTAACGCCATTTATCTATGACGAAAAGCACCAACATGGCGACTAAGATTATTCCAATAAGCCATTGATCTAGCATGTAACAGGTACCGTTTAGTGTTTAAAGGTTGAAGATTGCACAGTGTTGGGTTTGAAGCAATAGCGTCTATACTGATAAATCAGTTGGATATGTCAGGCTAAAAGATTATTTACGGAGGCCATAAAATGAAATACTTAAGCTTAACAAGTGCGGTAATTATTGGTCTGGCGGGAATAAGCAGTGCGCCGGCTAACAGCGATGACCACAAAGACAGTGGACTGGCTAAAGCGGAAATTCAGGAGTGGCAGGTTCCCTGGGAGGATTCCCGGCCTCGTGACCCCTGGGTGCACAATAATACGGTCTGGTTCGTGGGTCAGGGAAGTGATTACGCGGCAACATTTAACCCCGAAACCGAAGAGTTTAAACGCTACGATCTACCCGATGGATCGGGTCCGCATACTGTTATTGTCGATGATCGTGGCGCTTGGTACACCGGCAATCTTATGAACCATATTGGCTTAATTGATCCGGTTTCAGGCGACATTAAAAAGTTTGAATTACCCGGAGATGGAACGCGCGACAGCCACACCATGGACTTCACTAGCGATGGCAATATTTGGTTTACGGTGCAGGGCGGTAACCAAATAGGCTTTCTGGAAACAGATGACGGTGAAATAGAACTTTGGGATGTGCCCACGGATTCGGCCCGGCCTTACGGTTTAATTGTCGAGAACGACAAACCCTGGGCGACGCTCTTTGGTACCAATAAGCTGGCGACTGTTGAAAGCGGAAAGCTGCGGGGAATTGAGCTTGAACGGAAAGACAATAGGCCACGCAGGCTTGGTATGACTGACGACGGTACCATCTGGTATGTCGATTATAATAAAGGTTACGTGGGTAGCTACGACCCGGCTAGCGGTGAGAATAAAGACTGGCGGGCACCAGCTGAAGAAAATTCACGGCCTTATGGTATGGCGGTGGATAAACGTAATGACGTCTGGTTTGTAGAAACTGGTGTGCAGCCAAACCGGCTGGTGGGCTTCGATACCGAAACCCACGAGTTTTCAGAGCCAATTGAGCTGGAGAGTGGCGGCGGTACTGTTCGTCATATGTTCTATGATGAAGCGACCGATTCCATTTGGTTCGGTACTGACGCCAACACTCTGGGAGTGGTTCGTTTTCAGTAGCCAGGCTACATAGGCAACACTTCTAATACGGCAACGTAAGAGCCCTGGCGTTTGGTAGCCGGGGCTTCGCCGTTGTCGTCAGCGTATTCTGCTTCTAACCAGTACATGCCTGGTTCATCCAGAGTGAAGGTGACTTCGCCTTTCTCATCGGTTGTTAACTTGGTTGGTTGTGCCTGGTCACGATAACGCTCACCGCCTTTTACCAAGAAAATTTCAGTTCTCGCTGCTGCGGCACCATCAATATTGAACTTAAAGGTAATGTTTTCACCAGTGTATAAATCGTTCGGGTGGGTCACTGGTTCAAGTTCCAGACCTTTACCTGTTGGACCCAGAGTGTCATAAGTTGGTGCACCAGAGGTAACAAAGGTTTCAACACGACGTGAGCGCTCACTAACTTCTAATTCTTTAGCGTCCTGAGGAACTTCTTTGTAGAAGTCTTCATTGGTTTTTTGCGCACCACGTGGCGGCCAGTATTGGCGTTCACCTTCGTCATCTACCCAGCGTGCAGATAACCCTGAACTGGCTGAATAAATGGTATAAGTGCCTTCTTTTTCCAGTTCAATATCAAATACCGAGCGGTATTTGCCTTTATGACCATTCTCCAGAGTCACATCGGAGCCATCTGGTGCCATGGCTTTTACGTAATCCAGGCTAAGCGGGTAGTGATCTGGATAAAAAATGCCATTGGCGATAGCGGCATCAAAAGTCACCCATTCGGAATCGCCGGAAACAACGGTGGCGCTGGGTTTAATCCAGACGCGGTGAGCTTCACTGCTGGTGCTGGCAAATAAGGTCAGCACAGCCAGGCTGGTAGTAAGTACAGAAGATAATTTCATGATTAAGGCTCCAGTTTTAATGACACTCGGCCAAGCTCGTGCTCGCCGGTCTCTGAGATGGATATTGGGCTATCGATAGGTAAAGACAATGGCAGGCGCAGCATTTCGCGACCGCCGACTTCGCGCGCGGCTTCTACATACAAGTAGTACTGGCCGGGCTCAAGTTCCGGTAATTTGGTTAATAACGGTGTTAAATCCACCTTGTGAGTGCCGGGGCGTCGGGTTGCGCCCGATACACCGTCTATAGGCATGTCAGCCATGCGGCCGCTTCGACGCCACCACTGGCGTATGTCTTTAAGCCATTTTTCGCCTTCGCTATCTTTTAGGTTAACGTCGTACCAGACTGCAATGTCAGCAACCCGTTGGTTGCGTTCATTGGCCAGCCATATCGCCAGGTAAGGTGCGTGATATTCGGCGACTGACAGGCGGGGAATTTCGACATTGAGCTCGTTTTCAGCAGCATGTGCTGACCCCATAACGGCGAACAAAGGAATGATGAAACCGGCCAGAACCAGCGGCCAGGTGGACTTGCGCCCTTTACTGTATTTTTTCAAAAGTAATAACCCCGTAATTGTGAATAAAATGCTGGCAATGGCAAATACGTCAATGAAAAGGCTCCAGAGAAAACCCGTGTTGCGGGCTTTGTGGAGGTCATTGAAATAGGCAATCCAGCCGCGATCGGTGGTTTCAGAGTAAAAAGCACCACTGGTTAAATCGACGCTGAACCAGCTGTCCCCGCCAGGGCGGGGCATGGCGACGTACAATTCGTAGTCACTCCATTCGATTTCGGCATTTGAACTGATGCTGTTTTGCGTCTTATCTTCGTACCAGCGGTGGAAAAAAGTTGGTAGAGCGTCATTCCCTGAAGCATTCGCCAACCGGTCCAATTCCGTTTGTGGGAGAGAGCTTTCATGGCTTTCGACGCTGGGTGCGGATTCTATCCAGCCAGCATGGTTTAGCGTTATACCGGTGACTGAAAACAACAACATGCCAATGAGGCAAACGGCAGAGCTTATCCAATGCCAGTCTTTTAAAGACCACCCTCTGCGGCCACCCGAGCGTCGAGCCATTCACTTTTCTTCCTTTACAAACAACAGTGCATGTATCTTATATAAAAACCGTTCTCATTTTCAATAGTTAATGATAAAAATTCTCATTTAGATTTAGTTTTTTTATGTTATTATGCGCACAAAATCGCCAATGAGGAATTGTTATGAGAAGTATCATTGCGGAAAAAGTGACTCAGGTACGCCACTGGAACGACACCCTGTTTAGCTTTAGAACCACACGCCAACCAAGCTTTACCTTCGAAAACGGTCAGTTTGTAATGATGGGACTGCAGCTGGAAGACAAGCCTCTGCTCAGAGCTTACAGCATTGCCAGTGCAAACCATGAAGAAGAGCTTGAGTTCTTCAGTATTAAAGTGCCGGACGGCGCTTTAACGTCGCGCCTGCAACATATCAAGGTGGGTGACGAAGTGGTGTTGTCGACACGCCCTACAGGCACGTTAGTACCCGGGCACTTACTGCCAGGCAAAAACTTGTACTTGCTCAGTACCGGCACCGGTTTAGCGCCTTTTATGAGCGTTATTAAAGACCCCGACATATACGAACAGTACGATAAAGTCGTTTTGGTTCACGGTGTGCGCTGGGTGTCTGAGTTGGCGTATCAAAAAGAAATCTCTGAGATTCTGCCAAATAACGAATACTTTGGTGACTGGGTGCGGGAAAAGCTCATTTATTACCCGACAGTGACCCGCGAGCCATTCCGTGATGAAGCGCATCAGCAACGTATTACCGATTTGCTGGAGTCTGGCACCTTAACCAAAACCATTGGTATGCCAGATCTGAACCCTGAACACGATCGCTTTATGTTGTGCGGTAATGACGCTATGCTTCAAGATCTGATGGTTATTCTCAATGAACGGGGCTTTAGTAAAGCAACATCGCGTAAGCAAGGCAGCTACGTGATTGAGCAGGCCTTTATTGAAAAATAAAGAGTATTGAGAAGTAAAAAATAAGCAGGTGTATGACCCAGGAGCAAAGTAAAAAAGCACTAGTGGTAGAAGGTGGCGCCATGCGCGGTATCTTCGCCGCTGGTGTGCTGGACGGCTTTCTTGAAACCGGACAAACCAACTTTGATTTTGCAATTGGGGTGTCGGCAGGTTCAACCAACCTGATTGGTTTTCTTGCCGGCGACCACGGACGTAACCGTAAAATTCTCTTGCAGCATGCGCTACAGCCCGAGTTTTTGAACTGGCGACGCTTTTTAAAAGGCGGACATTTTTGCGATGTGAGCTGGCTTTGGCACGCTTCGTTTGAACAAGTACCACTGAATACCCGTCATTACCTGGAGCAGAACCGGCCTTTATACGTTGTAACGACCAATGTCGATACAGGGTTTCCGGTGTATACCAGGGTGACAGTCGACAACTTACACGAACTATTTCCTGCTTCCTGTGCTATTCCGCTGGCCTACCGCGAGTTTCCCGCCGTTGGTGGAGCGCCTATGACGGATGGCGGACTGGGTGATTCTATTCCGGTGATTAAAGCCTATGAAATGGGTGCGCTGGATATAACGGTTATTTTGTCCCGGCCGCGAGGTTTCCGAAAGAAGATAAGACCCCTGCCTAAGTTTACTAAGCGTTTTTTTAAACACCATCCTGCCTTATTTGACGCAGTAGCCCGCCGCTCGGCAGTTTACAATGACGCTATTAACTTTATTGATAACCCTCCCGCGGACTGTAAAATGACCGTTCTGGCTCCGCCGGAGGACTTTCCGGTAGGACGTTTCACTCAGGATAAAAAGCTGCTGGAGCAAGGTTATGAAATGGGAAGAGCCGCCGCATTGGCAACAAATTCTGCGTGATGTCCGTGCCTGTACCTTATGTGAACCAGAGCTGCCGCTTGGTGCCCGCCCCGTTGTACAGTTGCACCCTAAAGCCAGAATTCTAGTTGCCGGACAAGCCCCCGGAAAGCGCGTTCATGCCTCCGGTAAGCCTTTCGATGACCCCAGTGGCGACAGGCTTCGTCAGTGGATGGGCATTGATAAAGACACTTTTTACAATGCCGAAGAACTGGCTATTATTCCTATGGGCTTTTGTTATCCGGGCACTGGTAAGTCCGGTGACTTGCCGCCCCGCCCCGAATGCGCGCCCACCTGGCGCGAGCAAATACTGCAACAGCTACCCAATTTAGAATTAATACTGGCTATTGGTCAATACGCGCAACAGTGGCATTTGCAGGAACCTAAGCGAAGCCTGACCGAACGTGTCAGAGACTGGCGAAGTTACTGGCCGCAGTTATTACCATTACCTCATCCGAGCCCCCGCAACAATATCTGGATGAAGCGTAACCCATGGTTTGAAACTGAGGTTATTCCGGAATTAAGACAAAGAGTGAAAGAACTGCTTTGACTTTTACAGGGCAAGTCGATAATTTTAGGGGCTTAACTTAAACGCGGCGGGCACGGATAACCCTGATGAAATTACGACAATGGCGCATCTGGCACCGCTGGTTATCTCTTCTTTTTGGCCTGCAGTTAGTGGTATGGAGCATTAGTGGCGCCTATATGGTGTTCTTTGATTTAAGCTTCATTCACGGCGACCATCTGGTGAAAAAGCTTGAACAACCTATAGCTGATAACGCGTTAACTTCGCCGGTAAGCTGGGTATTAGAGCAACATCCGCAAGCCACCTCGGTGCGTCTTATGCGCCAGTGGGTAAAGGGCTCTTTGCAGACGGTTTATCGCGTTGAAAGCCAAACCGGTACGCAATTACTGAACGCCGAATCTTTGGAGCCGGTCACACTTGATCGCATGGATATTGGCTATATTGCTCGTCAACACTACACCGGTAACGAAGAGACAAAAGCCCAGGTTAGCTATATCGAAGACCGGCCGCCGGGTGAACTTAACCCCGCTTTGTTACCCGTATGGCGAGTAGACTTTAATGATTTGGCCGGTGCTACCTTGTACTTCTCGGCGACAACCGGGGAGCTGGTGACCAAACGGCATAACTTCTGGCGACTGTTCGACTTTTTCTGGATGCTTCACATAATGGATTACCAAGACCGAGTGGATATTGAAACCTGGTGGTTAAAGGCGTTTAGCATAGCGAATATACTTTTTGTGATAACTGGCACGGCTCTGCTTTACTTCCATTTCCGGCCGCGTAGAAAAAGCAGGCGAGCTGCATGAGGTATGTGCGTAAACTGCATCGCTGGCTGAGTCTGGTTATTTTTATACAAGTGCTTATCTGGCTGGTCAGTGGCTTGTACTTCGGCTGGGTGGGCCACCAGAGTCTGGTCGCTCATGACTACTTTCAAAGCGCTCCTAAAGCGCCGGTCGGGTCTGTTTTTTACCCTGAAAACGCCCTAATTGAGCGCTTCGATAACATTAAAAGTGTGGAAATACGCTCAATTTCGGAAACGGCTCAGTACCTGGTTCTGACAGTTGATGGCTCCAGACATTATGTGAATGCCCAGACCGGCGAGCGCTGGCAAACCTCCGCGCCGCTGGCCGCAAAACTGGCACGACAAAGCTATAACGGACCAGGCTCGGTCAAAGAAGTACAGGCTGTAACGGGCAGTGATGAAATTATTGACTGGAACAAGCCCGGTTATAGAGTCACTTTTACCGATGACATTCATACGCGAGTGTATGTTGACGCTGCCTCCGGTGAAGTGGTCGATCACCGCAATAACAATTGGTGGCTAAGTGACTGGATGTTTCGTTTACACTTTATGGACTACAGTGGCGAACGCGATTTTAACAGCTTACTGAACATTATTGCCGCTACCATCGCGTTATGGTTTAGTTTGTCAGGCCTAATTTTACTCGGTCGCAGCTTAAAACACCGACAGTTGTTCTGAAGCTGTCGGTTACCACCAGCGCCCGGTTCTACGACAATAGTTTTTGTAAGCTTCGCCAAAAGTTTCGGTTAACATACGTTCTTCCGGCAGAATTTGAAAGCGGTGCATATAGGCGACATACAATGCCAGCCCCCATAAAGAAAAGATACTTCCCAGAAAAACGCCCCAGGCCATAAGCAAAAAGAAAAAGCCTAAATACATGGGGTTACGTGTTCGTTGGTATATTCCGGTAGTGACAAGTTCGGTGCTTTTGTTGGGAGCGCGGGGGTCTACCGTAGTTTGTGCTTTGCGAAAACCGATTACGCCCAGCAAGGGCAGCAAGACTCCTAATGCCAATAGAAAAATAGCTGCGGCGCGCTGGCCGACATAAAATTGGTTAAAGGCCTGCGTATAGTGAGCCGTTAACCACATTAAACCGGCGACTATGGCAACAACCAGCAAAGGTGGTATTTTGAGTTCAAGTGATTTCATGGCAAAGTGGCGCCCCTTTTAGCGAAGACAAGAAATATGACGACCGATACCCATCAGATTATTGAGCAAACCCGGCACTGGGTGCAACAGCTTATTGTAAAGTACAACATCTGCCCTTTTGCACGCCGCGAAGTTGAGCGCAAGAGTATTCGCTATAGTGTAGCCGAAAATCGCAAGCCACAAGTTGTTTTACAGCAGTTGCTGGATGAAGCTAAACACCTGGATACCACACCTGAAACCGAAACCACGCTGCTTATTCTGCCGTCGGGGTTTGAAGGGTTTTACGAATTTCTGAATTTGGTTGATGTTGCCGATGCTTTGCTTATTGAGGAAGGCTACGAAGGCGTGTACCAGCTGGCGCATTTTCACCCCGATTACTGCTTTGAGGGCGAGCCCCAGGACGACCCGGCAAATTATACCAACCGTGCCCCGTATCCAACTTTACATTTATTGCGTGAGGCCAGTATTGAAGGGGCTCTGAGAGATTATGACGACCCTGAGTCGATTCCTGAGCGCAATATCGAATTTGCCCGACGTAAAGGTGCTGGATTTTTTAAAGCAATCTTGCCAGTCTAGAGTGTGGGTTGTTGCTACACTATTAGTAATATCACATTAATTAGCGTTGCTTGCTCTGTCGAACCATAAAATGATGAGGCGTCATGACAAAACATCATATTACTCATAGAATTATTGAACAGCTACCAACTATGGTGGCTTATGTCGACAGAGACCGGCTGTTTCGCTATGTAAATACGTCGTATGCGGGGTTCTTTGACCTGACCCCGCAGGAAATGCTGGGCAAACCGTTAACCGATGTACTTAGCGAAGAGTCTTATCAACGCATAAAGCCCAATCATGACCATATTTTTGCCACCGGCGAGAAGATGGAGTTTTCAGATTCGGTCACTTTTCGCAATGGACGCAAAAGCTTCTTAGATATTCGCTACCTTCCTGAAATTGATGAGCAAGACAACGTCATTGGTATTTATGTGCTTATTGAAGATGTCAGCGACTATTATGCGTCGGTTGATGTTATGCGCACGATTCATGAAGTTATCCATAAACGTGGACGGCGCATTGACCCGGCTTCTATTGATGAGCTGTTAAAAGTGGGTGTTGAATACTTAGGTGTTGATATAGGAACGGCCAGCTCCATTCAGAACGGCACTTATACGATTGAGTGGGTGCAAACGGCGAAAATGGACTTTTCCGCAGGAACGCAGCTGCCGCTGGCAACCACCTACTGTTCTGTTGTGCTTAAGGCTAACCATCTAATTTATACCAATGACGCGTCAAAAGATTCGCGCTTTAAAGAGCACGCGAGTTATCAAACCTATGGCCTGGAGACTTATATAGGTACACCACTTATTATTAATGACCAGGTGTGGGGAGTTCTGGGTTTTGCTCGTAAAAGCAAAAGAGCAGAGCCTTTTACTGAGCTGGAAATTGAAATGGTGCGAATGATGGGTACCGCACTGGAAACGGTTATTGCTGAGCAAAAGATTCGCTCCGATTTAATTCGCCAGCGTGATGATATGGCACTAATTGCCTACACCGATGCACTAACCGGGTTAAAAAATCGCTCAGCGGGTATGGAAATACTGGAGCAGAGCCTGGTCCGGCAAAATGGCGGGCGAGGTTTTGTCGTTTCGGTTATCGACTTTGACCACTTTAAAACCATTAACGACACCTATGGCCACGATATTGGTGACAAAGTATTAATTGCAGGCTCTGAAGCTATGTCAGCCGCAGTTCGTAGCAGTGACAGTGTGGTTAGAGTCGGTGGCGAAGAGTTTATGGTGGTGCTTGCTTATGCCGACCATGAAAGTGCCTCGCAAGTACTGGAGAGGGTACGGGCGGCGGTTGAGGAAACGGTCGTTACCTTAGATTCGGGTGAAGTCATTAATCCGACGGTAAGTGTCGGTGCGTCAGAAAGCCACCCCGATGACGATGTTTCCAGTATCTACAGAAGAGCGGATCAGGCGCTGTACAAGGCTAAGCGAGAAGGTCGCAACCGTGTTGTCTGGGCCAGTGAAAGCGATGTTTAAACTTATTATGAAAATAACTTGGTAAATAGTTTGACTCGCAGTGGAATAAGCGTAGACTCCACGGTGTCGGATAGAAAGACAGTTAGTTAAAAGACTCCACTTCGTTGACCTATTATTATTAATACCATCGTCCTGTAGTTCTAAGTTCTTATTTTTACCCGCATCATCGGCCTAAATGGCCACATACTTAAAAGTTACAGGAAGATATATTATGTCAGAGAAAATTACTGGTTCAGTAAAATGGTTTAACGAAGCAAAAGGCTTCGGTTTCATCGAACGTGAAAACGGCGCAGACGTTTTCGCACATTTCAGCGCTATTTCTAGCGACGGTTTCAAAACCTTAACTGAAGGCCAGCGCGTTGAGTTCGCAGTAACTCAAGGCCCTAAAGGTCCTCAGGCTGAGAACATCGTAGCGCTGTAATTACGCGCCTCGAAGTCTAAAAGGGCAACCCTCGGGTTGCCTTTTTTTGTGCCTGTAAATCGGTGTAAATGAGCGATCTAAACTAAGCTTTTGTTACGTAAGCTCAAACAACGAAATATTTAAGGAGGTCGTTAATGAAAGTAGCAGTTATAGGCGCAAATGGAAAAATTGGTCAGCATTTAGTTGAACAGATGCAGCACGCAAAAACGCATGAAGTGATTGCGGTGGTGCGCAAGGAAGAACAGCAAAAAGCCTGGGAAGACCGAGGCGTTACGACCAAATTAGGTGATTTAGAAGACCCCGTTTCACAACTGGAAGAACTGCTTCAGGGCGTTGACGCTGTGGTATTTACCGCAGGCTCCGGTGGAAGCTCTGGTGACGATAAAACCTTGTTAGTCGACTTAGACGGCGCAGTTAAAACCATGGAAGCAGCGGAATCTGTGGGCGTAAAACGTTTTGTCATGGTCAGTGCCTGGCAGTCGAATAACCGTGAGAACTGGGCTGAAGCTCTGCTTCCTTATTATGCCGCCAAACATTACGCCGACCGCGAGTTAATGCGCACCAAACTTAACTGGACCATTGTGCGTCCGGGAGCGCTAACCGACGAAGAAGCAACCGGTAAAGTGGTTGTTGGCGAATCGCTGGCACCGGGTTCTATTCCGCGTGAGGATGTTGCCAGTGTGCTGCGCCGCTGCCTGGATGAAAGCGGCACTGAGATGAGAGCTTTTGACCTAATGGCAGGCGAAAGTGAAGTAGAACATTCATTACAGTCGATGAAAGAAATGGCTTAGCACTTCAATCGTCCGTTCAGTCTTCGCCGGTATGTTGTCTTTAATTGGCAGTACCGCGTGAACACTGTACGGGCTGCCTTCCCATTCAGGCAACAAACGCAGTAAACGTCCACTCTCAATATAATGCTTAATTTCCGGCTGCGGAAGTAGCGCATAGCCAACACCATCAAGCGTTAACTGGACGACCGTCTGCATGTTGTTCAGCAGCACTTTTGGCTTGGGGAAATCCTTATTGGGTAAGCTGGGTATGTGCCCAATAAAACAACCTTCGGGTAAATCATCAAAGCTTTTTATCGAGTTCTCAGCCGCAGGATGCTCAGCAGCAATGCAAGGAACCATGTGCCAGTCTGCTAAATGTCTGGCGTATAAGGTTGAATCGGCCAGCGGACCAATGCGAATAGCCAGATCTGCCCCGGCGGTAATGAGGTCAATAGGCTCGTCGGTCATATGCAGCTGAAAGCTTACGTTAGCAAACTCGTGTTGTAGTTGTTTTAAGGGTTCGCTTAGTAAACCGCCGCCAAAACCCACGGGCGCAATAATTTTTATTTGCCCTTGCGGCTGATTCGTTAATTGATCCCAACGTTCCTGGTTTTTCGCTGCAATAGCGAGCATATCGAGGCACGATTGGTAAAAAACCTGACCAGCTTCGGTAAGTGAAAGCGAGCGCGTATTGCGGTGAAAAAGCGAAATTCCGTTGTCGTTTTCCAGTCGCTGCAACTGCTGGCTAATAGCGGACACTGTCATATGCAGTTCATTTGCAGCGGCACTCATGCTGTTGAGTTCTACCGTACGGGTAAAAGCTTTTAATGATCGAATCATTTTCGGATTCATGTTTTAAGTCCTGCTAAAGAAGCTTTCAATATTTTTGAAATTGCTGATTCCATAGTACCAGTTAAAATCGCTAATGAAAATAATTCGCATTTATAATTCATTAGGGGATGAACATGAATTGCAGTATCAGCGGCTTAAAATTGAGCATTTTAGCATTAACTGTAGCATCAGCAGTAGGCGTGGCTCAGGCTCAGGAACAAGAAAAGCCTAAAAGAAAACATCATAAACATAAAGATATGGAAGTTATGGTGGTAACGGCGTCAGGTGTTGCTCAGCATTTGAAAGAAGCGCCCGCTTCAATCTCCGTTATTGACAGAAGAGACCTTTCTCAGCGTTTTTATAAAGACTTAACCGACGCCATGACTGACGCCCCGGGCGTTATCGTGACCGGCGGAGGTGATCGCCAGGATATTAGCCTGCGTGGTATGGGTGCCGACTACACATTGATTTTGGTCGACGGCCAGCGCCAGAGCTCGCGTGAAACCCGTCCAAACAGTGATGGCCCCGGCGTTGAAGGTGCCTGGACACCGCCGCTGGCGGCAATTGACCGGATAGAGGTTATACGGGGGCCTATGTCATCACTTTACGGGTCGGACGCAATAGGCGGCGTTATCAATATCATTACCCGTAAAACACCGGAAGAATGGCGCTCGGAAATTCGCGTTGATGGCACCTTGCAGGAACGTTCGGAGTCAGGCAACAGTTACCAGACCAACTTGTTTACCTCCGGCTCGCTAATTAAAGATACTTTGGGCATTCAATTGTCGGCCGGTTATACGCGTCGTCTGGAAGATGAAATTGTTTCTGGCTACCGGGATAAAACCGCAGAAGACGCCGACTTAAAACTGGCTTACACACCAAACCGCGACCATGAAATTTTGTTTGAAGTGGGTACAGCTCAGCAAAGCATTGACGCTTCTGTCGGCAAAACCATTGAGCCGCTGGCGCCGGGCGAGGAATGCGGTCGTCGTGGCTGCCCCGAGTCATCAAACACCGAATACGATAATACCAGCGTGTCCATTGCCCATAATGGTCAGTGGGGTCTGGTGGGCGCCCGCAGTTATTTAAAGCGCGACGAGTATGAAAACAAAGCGCGTCTTATGACCATTAAAAACACCGATTTTCAGAGTCACTGGAACGTACCACTGCTTGAAGAAAGCTCTATGAATCTTGGCGTGGCGTACCAAAAGGAAGAGCTGGAAGATTTAACTAGTAACCAAATAAGTGATCGTAACCGCATTGAAGGCTCGCAATGGTCGGCATTTGCAGAAACCGCCTGGCCAATATTCAATGACTTTAACCTGACGACTGGTGTTCGTTACGACGATGACGACATTTTTGGTGGACACTGGAGCCCGCGTGTTTACGGCGTGTATACATTAAGCCGTGCGACCACTATTAAAGGTGGTGTTTCTACCGGGTTCCGTGCGCCAAGCCTGCGTGAAACAACGGCTGACTGGGGACAGGTTAGCCGCGGCGGTAACGTTTACGGTAACCCGGATTTAGAAGCTGAAACGTCGACCAACTACGAGTTAGGAATATACACAGACTGGGGACGTCGCAGCTCAACCTCAATTACCGTGTTCTACAATGAGTTTGATGACAAAATTACCCGGGTCGACTGCCCTGAAAGCATTTGTGATGCGGGGCCTAATCAATTTGGCTCTATGCCGACTACTCGGATTAACATTGATGAAGCTATTACTCGCGGTATTGAAATGACCTTAAGTACCCATTTCAGCCGGGAGTGGTTATTGAAAGGTAACTACACCTACACCGACTCTGAGCAGAAATCGGGTGAATATAAAGGTGAGCCATTAAACCAGCTACCTAAGCACTTAGTACAAACCTCACTGAACTGGAAGCCAGGTAAGCGCTGGAGCAGTTGGTTGCGTGTGCATTATCGTGGTGAAGAGAGCCAGCCGACAACCGGGCCTTCACAGGGCTCTCTGGTCGCGCCGTCTTATACACTGGCGGATTTTGGTGTGAACTACTTTGTTACGCGTGACTTAAAGCTGGCTGCGGGTGTTTACAACTTATTCGACAAGGAAATTGGGCTGGACGAATACGGCTATGTCGAAGACGGCCGACGCTTATGGTTGTCAGCCGCCTACAGTTTCTAAACCCTTATAGAATGTTGTTTAAGGCTATACCGATACCAAAACGAGTCTGTTTGTGATTGTAGTCAATCAGGCTCTCTCCGTAACCGGTGAAAATTGAGGTATAGCCAATAAACTTCCCGCCAATAGGGAATGTCCAGTTAAGCTCTGCCGACCCTCTGCCGGTATCTACGGCATGGCGGAGCCTGAGAATGTACTCGAAGTCACCATCGTTGTAGGCGGTGGTGAATTCATAGTCACCCACGTAATCGGTAATATCGGGGTTGTCGTCACCACTCGATTGCATGGGGTCTGTTTTGGCGTCTTCCTGAAAACGTAACCAGGGTTTCAGCGAGAAAACGAAGCGGCCTTTTTCTACCACAAATTGCATGTAACCGCGGTTCCAGCTGCGTGACAATGGCTGGCTACGCCCATTAGACAAATGCTCTAAACCAAAAACTAGCGCGGTATTGGTACCAAAAGGGTGCCATCCGGTTGAAGTGGCGTAGAAAATCTCGGGCATGTAGTTGGTTTCGCGGAATGGCTTAGAAATATTACTGGAATACACCTGCCACCAGGACTGCACGGTTAAGCCAAAAAACAGTTGGTCGTCTTCAAATAGCAGACTTTCCTTGTTAAAAGGCACTTTGAAACTTAATTGGAACTTTGCTTCATAGTCTTCCAGGTTCTGCTCGTAACCTTCAACATCGGCATATTGCAGGCGGTTAATGTTGTTCGTGGTAATAACGGGTAATAAATAGTTACGACGGTGCGGTGTTAATACATAAGGGTCAAACTGAGTAACTTGTTCACTTTTCATGCGGCTGGTTAAAGCGCCGGGCTCTTCGACGGCATCCACTTCTACAATGTCTTCATCGTCAGCAGAGCGAAGTTGCTCTTCGCATTTAGACCTTACATCGGCAATGGTAGTGTCCGCTTTGGTATTATTCATTTCATCCAACAGGCATTGCTGCATATCAGACAGTTCTTGCGCCTGGACATTAACCGCCGCTAGTGCGGTAACTCCTGATGCAATTATCCAGATCCATTTTTTCATAAGCGCAAGCTTCCTTTATTGAGACACCTTGTACTATAGCGTAATCAGCCGCTTTAGATCACTTACTGAGCGTAAAAAGGAGTGTAAAGCCGACTAAAGCGGACAGCCCCTAGCTCACTTAAAGCCGACTTTTGAATTGGCTTACCGCATCAACTACTTGCTTAGCACCACTTTGTATATCTCCCATGACATCGCCAGCCTCGTTAGATAACGTGAGCGCATTTTTCACTTCAGTGAGGCTGGACTCAATTTGTCTAACCGCGGTTTTTGTCAGTTCTTCATTTTTGGATACAACATCAATAATTTTGTCCGTTGCGCTACTGGTTCTTGATGCGAGTTCGCGAACTTCATCTGCAACAACGGCAAAGCCTCTGCCTTGTTCTCCTGCCCTTGCAGCTTCTATTGCAGCATTTAGCGCAAGTAAGTTAGTACGGTCAGCAATACTTTGAATGCTATCCACCAGTTCTGAGACCTTTTCTGACTGACTGTGCAGGTTTGTTACGTCCTGGCTGGCTTGCTCCATTTTCTTTGAAAGGCTGTCCATTGCTTTAATAGTGGATTGAATAACGCGAATACCTTGCTCCGCATTCGAATCCGTTTTCATTGAGATATCGTAAGCAATATCCGATGTTTCCGATATAGCTGCCTCGCGTTCCACTTGTTCGGTAATGACGGAAGCCAGTTTAACTACTTTATAGAGTTTGCCTGAATCATCGTGAACCGGGTTGTAAGTTGCCTCAAGCCAGACCGAATTGCCTGAACTATCAATTCTTTCAAAACGGCCGGAGAAAAACTTACCGGCAGCGAGACTTTTCCAAAATTGCCGATAGTCATCTGAAGCAACCTCCTGCTGACTACAGAATATACGGTGATGTTCGCCTTTAATCTGGTCAAGGCTGTAGTCCATTGCATCCAGAAAGTTTTTATTGGCATCCAGAATAATTCCGTCAAGGCTAAACTCTATCATGGCGGAGGAACGATGCAGGGCGGTTAGCATGTCTTCCTTTTCCCGCGACATAGATATAGTCCGGGTGAGCTCCACCGCAAAGCCTGCCAGTTGCGTTGTACCGGTTCTGATATCCTTTTGAAACGCCGTACGCAGCCAAACTTCATTGCCCGATTTGGACATTAGCTGTATGGCACCATGCCAATGAGTTCCGGACTTTATGGCTTGTAGCATTTTCTGGCAATGAGGTTTCTTAAGTGAGCCAGGTGACAGGAATGAGTCAAAACGAGGATTTTGGATTTCTTGCTCGTCGTAACCAAGTGATACCCAAAAGGCTTGATTTGAGTCCGTTATATAGCCTTCTTTATTAACAGCAAAGAAAATCATTTCTTCTTTTAAGTCAGCGCGCATTTGTCGAAGTGTTTGTAACTCTCGACTTTGCTCCTCTAGCTGCTTTAAAAGCTTCCGTTTACCAAAAAACATAGGCTCACCTTTTATTCATAACAAACAAGCGAAGAATATTCTTCGCTTGTGTTTAGCTGATGCTATAAGTTTATCGACCAAAAAATAATATTCTGTAGACATTTATAGACTAGCAGAGGATAGGGAAACTTTTCGTATCCTCTGCCTGCTTTAAACTGTTAGAAATTATGAACAATGGACAGGTTAGCTGTACGACCGCGCAGATTGTACTGGGTCATATCGTATCCGTAGGCCCCGCCAACTGGAACAAACGGCGGCTGCTCGTCAAACAGATTGCTGATATTCAGGGTCAGCTGAGTGTCACCAAAACCCTGATAAACCAGTTGTGAATCAACCTGCCAGTAGCTATCAACCTTTTCATCTAAGCCCGGGTTACTGCTTTGCGTGGCCACCTGCTGCTCATAGCTACTGGTGTAGTTGAGGCTGACGCCCCACTGCCAGTCACTCACCAGCCAACGCAGCTGGTTATTGCCTTTCCACTTAGGCAAGGCTCCAAGAATATTACCACCAGCACCATCAATAGGATCCTGACCCGCAACTAACGCCTGTTCGTACTCTAAAAGCCGTGACCAGGTGCTTTGAAACTGAAGTGTAGAATTGCTTAGCTGCACTTGGTAGTTTGCATCAATATCAAAGCCGCGGGTAGAGCGGGTGCCCTGGTTGCGGTATTGGTTGCTGATAATTTGCAGTCGCCCGGCGTCGTCGCGCTGGATGCGGTCAGCGTACTGGTCTTCATTATTGATAATGAACTGTGCGTTATCGGGCGCAATAATGTCGTCCTGCTCAATTTCGAATACATCGACAGCTATGCTGGCGCCTGTTTGCGGCGACCAAATTATACCGGCATTGAGGTTGGTTGAGCGTTCGGCGTCTAGCTCAGAGTTACCCGTACGCACTTGCGTAAAACCGCGACGCACGCCCGGATCAATTGGGTCATTCGGGTCAATGACCGAGCCATAACTGATGGTGTTGCTTTCTGCAATTTCCGGAAGCGATGGTGCACGGAAGCCGCGTGACCACGAGCCGCGCAGAAGCCAATCGTCGCCTAATACATAGTGAAACGCCACTTTAGGTGACCAGGCTGAGCCAAAATCATCATAATGGTCATAACGGCCGGCCAGGTTTACGTTCAGGTTCTCGACAACAGGAACGTCCAGCTCAACAAAGCCTGCCGCAACTTGTCGCTTCCCTTTAACCAGGTTGATAGCCGGGCGCAGCTCGGTGCCCGATAACACTTCCGGTGAAGTTCCCGCATCCATTTCTTCTTCACGCCAGTCGACCCCAAAGGCAACGCTTAGCGGGCCGTTATCCAGCTCTTTTAAAATGGTGCTGGCATTAGCGTTAATGCTGTTTAGCTCGTAAAAGCCCGGACGACGCGTATCAATGCGCAACGCTTCAATGGTTGCCGGGTCATTGTTGCCGTTAAAGAAGTCATATTCGCCACTGGCCAGCACATCTTCAAAAGTGTAGCGGTTAATAAAGTTATCAACGTACTCGCGCTGGCGGCTTTGTGAATTCAGCACGTTAACTGACCAGTCCCAGTCTAAGCCCCGGTAATTAACACCGGCCAGAAAGCGGTGAAAGTCTTGTTTATTGGCTTTTACGCGCTCGCCTACATCAAAAAAGGTGTATTCAAAAGGTAAGGCCTCTGAACCCGGGTTAT
>Ga0114932_10001454_pt1 | contig 26780 bp, 12 predicted proteins | sample 2SBtaG_2_FD_87286 | JGI IMG/M metagenome (GOLD analysis project Ga0114932, IMG submission 87286) | Deep subsurface microbial communities from Kolumbo volcano to uncover new lineages of life (NeLLi) - 2SBTROV12_ACTIVE470 metaG | ecosystem: Environmental > Aquatic > Marine > Volcanic ...
CCGGCCTGATTCGCAAGCACAGCGGCACCCCGTGAGGGTGTGAGTTCGGGTTCGGGTTCGGGTTCGGGTGGCCCGGACCCGGGTTATCGCTCAGTCAGCGACTTCCAATCGGGCCTGGGGGCTTCACGCCGCTTGGCGTGCGCTGACTTTGGCGGCGATGAAGTCGACGAACGCGCGCACCTTCGGTTCGACGAATTCGCGCTCGGGGTAGACGAGCCGCACGTGGTTATGGCGCCCCACGATCTCAGGCAGCACACGCACCAGCCCGCAGCGCTGCATCAGCTGTTCGGCGACGCGATCGAGCACCAGCGCGATGCCGAGATGCCGCCGTGCCGCTTCGAGCCGAAGCCCCTCGTGGTTGGTGATCAGGTCGCCGCTTACGTGGGTCTGGCCGCCGTCGAGCAGGGGCCACGTGTGGTCGGGGACGTTGCTGCCCTTGTAGCCGATGATGCAGTTGTGGTCGTGCAGGTCCGCCGCCGTGACCGGTGTGCCGCGTCGAGCGAGGTATGTCGGTGACGCGACGGCGATGTCGAAGTTGGTGACCAGCGTTCTGCTGGCGTCGGCCGCTGCTGGTGGCCTTGCGTTGACGATGGTCGGGGCGGTCATGACGCACGTAACACGCGGTGATCCGGCGCCCAGTATCGTGATCACGAGCGTGCTCTTTGCGATGTGCACCTTCGTCGCTGTGAAGCGTTTCCAAGGCGTCGGCGAAAACCAGGGCTGATCACACGCCGGCACCGGTCGTCCGATCGCTTGCATGCTACCATCCACACGGCCGCGACTCGGTTGTTGTCCTGCAGTTGCGCTGCAACCGCCCCGCCTGACACAGTCGCAAGCCTGTCATTTGGCGCGAGCCCGCCGATGAAGAGTCGAGCCGTGTCGATCGAAACCGGCTTCGAACTCGGCCACTCGCGACGCCAAGGGGTCGAAGTGGTCGTCGAGTACCGGATCGAATCGGCCTGGATTGGTCTATGAACGCTGCCGCTTCGAGCTCGCTACGGTCGTTCTACGGGCCGATCGCGCTCCGAAGCTATTGATATAGCCCCGACACCTCAACCCCCGTTAGAAGTGCCCTGTCGTGCCCCTGTGCGCGTTTTGCCTGCAAACAAGGACCGCTTTTCCGCCGCGCGCGGCAAATCGCGGCGAAATCACGCTCGCAACAGACGCCGCGACGCCAGCCCCAGCGCGGCCACGCCGGCGATGACGTCCGCCCCGGCGAGCCCACCGAATAGCCCCTGCACGCCCCACGCTGTTCCGCCGAGCACGGCCAGCCCGACCGCGAGAAGCGGGGTTCGCACCACGATGAGCAGTGTCGCCAACCGCGGCGAGCCGGTCGCGTTCAAGCCGCTGTTGATGACCAGCAAAGCCCCGCGCGCGGCGTATCCGGCGGGGGCGATGATCAGCAACCACGTCAGGGTCGCGACCATGGCGGGATCGCCGCCGAAAGCCTCGGCGATCCCCGACGAACCGAAGGCAAGGACGGCCCACGCGGCGAGCCCGAAGATGCCGCAGAACGAAAGGCCGAGCCGCAGCGCCGCCGCGATCCGGTCCGCTTTGCCGGCGCCGTGATTTTGACCGACGAAGGGCGTTGTCCCGCCCGCCAGCGCGGCAAACGGGAGAACCACCAGGGCCTCGATGCGCATGCCGACCCCAAACGCGGCAACCGCGGTCGCCCCGTAGGCCGCAACGAGCCGGGTCACGATGCCCATCGACACCGGCAACGCGAGCTGAGCCGCGGCCGCTGGGAGGCCGACACGCAAGACCGCACGCCACGACGCGATGACGTCGCCAACAGCCATCGACGTGGCCTGCAGCAGCTTGTGCCGCTGAGTCAGGAAGTAGACGTCGGCGCCGATCATCAGGACTCGGGCGAGCACGGTCGCGATCGCGGCGCCGCGCAGACCCATCGCGGGGACGGGGCCCACGCCGTAGATGAGCACGGGATCGAGCGCCACGTTCACCAACATCGAGCCGATCATGATCGCGGCCGGCGTGCGTGTATCTCCGCTAGCGCGCATGGCGCCGTGAGCGACCATCGGGCCGATGAACAACGGCACGGCAGCCGACCAGACGACCATGTACTCGGCGATCGGGCCGAGCTGAGCTGGGGTTGCGCCAAGGGCCGTGAAGAGCGGGTCCATGCCGGCCAGGAGCGCCGCCGCAAGCAGCGCGGAGAGCAACATCGCGAAAACCAACGCGTGCGTCGCAAGGCGGCTTGCGTGCTGTTGGTCGCCGCGGCCGATGGACTGGGCGAGCACCGCCGTCGCTCCGATGCCGACACCAATCCCAATTCCGCCAACCACCAACACCACCGGGATGGTGAAGCCGATCGCGGTCAACGCCTCGGTGCCAAGGCCCGCGATGAACCACGTGTCGACCAGGTTGAAGCCGACGACCGACAGCAGCCCGATCCCCATCGGCACGGCGAGCCCGCGCAGCTGCGGCCCGATCGATCCGTCTGTCAGGCGGGCGCGACGGCGGCTCACCTGGCGGTCCGTTTCAGGGGAGGCGATCCGGCGCGGTGTATCGGTCGCGGCGATTTGAAGCGCCCATCCGGCGGGTGCCGCAACCGAGGTCGCTGAAGCAACGATGACATGGCCCCATCATGACAGCGGGCCGGCGTTTTCAACATCCCCGCGGCGCCTAACATCCTTGCCGGACCCTCGCGCACGGAAACCGCAGATGAGCCACGGGCAACCCGCCAAGCGCGACGTCATCCGCTGGGCGCGTACGATCGTGCGGTCGTTTCACATCCCCGCGGTCGCGCTTGTCATGGGCGCGTGGTGGCTGGGTGAGACCGAGTGGGCGCTTGGCTGGCCGTTTGCCGTCGCGCTGCTGAGCGGTCTGGGGCTCGCCGCCCTGTTCTTCGAGCAATCGCTGGCGTGGCCGTTCGAGGTTCGTGGCGTGGTTGTCGTGGTCAAGCTCGGCGTGTTGGCGTCGCTGTCGTACGTGCCCGCCGATGTCGGCGCAGGCCTGCTCATCGCCGTCGCGTTCATGGCTTCAATCGCGTCCCACATGCCGGGTCGCCACCGCCACTTTCGGGTCGATCGGGCGCTGCTTCGTCTCACCGCCGCCGGGCAGTAAGACGCGCCGTCGAACGCGCCGTCACGGTGGGCCTCTGCTCCCGGATTCCGCTACACTGCAGCCATGATCCCAGACCATCTTGCTGCGCGGCTGGCCGCGCTCATCCTCGCCATGGGATGCCTCGTCTCGTGCAGCGACGACCCCGTGTCCGAAGACGACGTCGATATCGTCGTGGACGTGGTGACCGACACCGAATCGGACGACGCGGCGCCGGCCGATGTCGCGCCGGCCGATGTCGCGCCGCCCGAGTGCCAGGCCGCCAAAGACTGCAAAGCGCCCGCCAAAGACAGCTGCGCAGTCGCCGTGTGCGCCGCCGGAAAATGTGTCATCGAAGCCGCCAAGGACGGCGCGACCTGCGACGACGGCAACGTCTGCACCGACCCGGATACCTGCACCTTGGGGGACGCCGGCAAGCTCACGTGCACCGGGCCGAAGGTGTGCGCCTGCGAAAAGACCGGCGACTGCGCCGACAAGAACGACGCCAACCCGTGTAACCCCGACTACTTCTGCGATCTCAAGACGCACACGTGCGAGATCAAGCTGAGCTCGGTCGTCACCTGCTCGAGCAAGTCGCCCGACCCATGCGCGGTCAACAAGTGCGACCCCAAGGACGGCAAATGCCGCTACCTGCCCGACGACGGCAAAACCTGCGACGACGGGCTCGTGTGCAGCACCGCATCGAGCTGCAAAGACGGCTCGTGTGTCGCCACAAAGGTGGATCCGACCTGCCAATGCCAGACCATCGCCGACTGCAAGGACGACGGAAAACCGTGCAACGGCTCGCCGTACTGCGACGTCGCGACGAAGATGTGCCGCGTCAACCCGGCGTCGGTTATCAAGTGCTCGTCGTTCAAAGACGGCGCCTGCGTCAAGTGGACGTGCGACGACAAAGACGGCACCTGCAAGCCCAAGCTGCTCGACCCGGCCAAGATCCCGGCCAAGGGCATCCCGACGAGCGCCCAATCCAACTGCGACACCGATGGCACGTCGTGCAGCCAGGAGCTCTGCAAGGACGGCGAGTGCAAGCACATCAAGTTCGTCCCGCCCTGCGGCTGCAACAAGACGTCGGACTGCGCCCCGCACGAGGACGGCAACGCCTGCAATGGCACCCTGTACTGCGAAAAAGCGACCGGAACATGCCGCGTCAACGCCGCCACCGTGGTCGGCTGCCCGTCGGTTCACGATTCGCCCTGTCGCCGCGCTACCTGCGACCCCAAGGACGGCGTCTGCAAGCTCAAGACGCTCAAGGACGGGGCCAAGTGCCACGACGGCTCGCCCTGCACGGTCGAGGCCAAGTGCAGCAAGGCCAAGTGCGAAATGACCAAGGGCAAGTGCTACTGCAGCAAGACCGCGGACTGCGCCAAACACGAGGCCAGTATCGAGGACCGCTGCCTCGGCACCAAGCTGTACTGCGACTTGAAAATCGGCCAGTGCAAGCTCAACCCCGCGTCTGCCCCCGTGTGTTCGGGCGCCGCCGACACCGAATGCCTTAAGAACCGCTGCGTCCCCGCGACCGGCAAATGCGCCCCGGTGCCCGCGCTCGACGGCCAGGCTTGCGAATACGACGGCACGGCGTGCACGTCTCCGGATCGGTGCAGCAACGGCGCTTGTGAAGCCGGCAAAAACCACTGCCCGTGCTCCGCGACCAAGGACTGCGCCGCGTTCGAGGACGGCGATATCTGCAACGGGCTGCTGTATTGCGACAAGGCCAAGGCCGACAAGGCGTCGTGGGTCTGCAAGGTCAACCTGGCCTCGGTCAAGAGCTGCCCGGACGGCGCCGACGTCTGCGCGCCCAACACCTGCGACCCCAAGGACGGCAAGTGCAAGGTCAACAAGGAACCGGATGGCAAGCCGTGCGAGGCCGATGGCAGCAAGTGCTCGCAGGAGTCATGCAAAGACGGGGTGTGCGAGGTCAGCCTCAACGTGTGCCAGTGCCCGCTTGGCGATGACTGCGCCGACTTCGAGGATGGCAACCCGTGCAACGGAACGCTGTATTGCGACAAGACCGGGGCCAAGGAGTCGTGGGCGTGCAAGGTCAACCCCAAGACGGTCGTCAAGTGCAAGCTGACGCCCGGTGGGTTGTGCAAGCAGGAGCAGTGCGATCCCAAGAACGGGGCCTGCAAATCGCTGCCGTTCAACGAGGGCGTCACGTGCGCGGACAACGATATCTGCACCCTCGCGACGGCCTGCAAGAGCGGTGAATGCGTGCAGGCGGCCAGCGCGGCGACCCTGGACTGCGACGACAAGAACGCGTGTACGGACGACAAGTGTGAGGCGGCCAAGGGCTGTGTTTTCTCGGTGGCCACGGGCAAGAGCTGCGACGATGGCAACGCGTGCACCACGACCGATGCGTGTGGCGACAAGGCGGTCTGCCTGGGTGGGGCCGCGACGGTTTGCAACGACGGCAAGGTCTGCACGGCGGATTCGTGCGACGCCAAGCAGGGTTGCGTCTTCAAGGCTTCGGTCGGCAAGGCGTGTGACGACGGCAACGCGTGCACGTCGGCAAGCGCGTGCCTGGCCACTGGGCAATGCGGGGGCGGGACCCTCAAGACGTGCAGTGACACCAACCCGTGTACGACCGATTCGTGCGACGCCAAGACCGGCTGTGTTTTCGCGCCCAATGCCATCGCGTGCGACGACGGGGACGCGTGTACCGACAAGGACGCGTGCAAGGCCGGGGCGTGCAGTGGCGGGGCCATCACGTGCGCGGATAAGGGCGCGTGCAAGGGCACGTGCGACAAGCTCAAGGGCTGTCAGTACACGTCATCGGCCGAGGTGTGCGACGGCAAGGACAACGATTGCGACGGGGTTGCGGACAACGGCTGCGATGTCGACCAGGACGGGCACTGCACCGATGGGATGCAGGTGCTGAAGGGCGCGTTGTGCACCAAGACGTTGCTGGCTGGGGCGAGCGGTTGCGCCGCGCTCCCGATCGACGGGGATTATACGCCGAAGGGTCCGTCGGGGACCGTGACACTGGGCGCGGACGGCAAGTCGGGCGACCGCGCGCTGGCATTTTGGCATCCCAAGCGGGCGGAGATCTGGCAGGTGCGCCACGTAGGGCCCGGTGCCACCCGCGCCGAGGCCGTTGTTCACCGCTATGCACCGACCGGAGCGCTGTTGGGCAACTTCTCGACCGCGGCGCCCGGCAAGTCCATCCGTGCGGTATGCGGCGACCGCAAGACCGGCGATTGGTATGTCAGTCACGCGCTCGCCGGCGTGATTCGAACCAAGGGTTTGTCCGGCGTCGGGGTGTGGGCAGCGCACGCCGAAAAGGCCGGCAAGAAAGTGCAGGTTGGGGGCGTCGCGGCCGGCAGCAGCTCGATCTACGCCGCGAGCGCAGCCGCCAATGACTCGACCATCTTTCGCCTGAGCCCGCTCACCGGCAAGACATCGAGCAGCTTCAACCTCAAGCGCCCGGGCACAGACCGATCCGTGTTGGCGATGAGCATCGCGTTCGGTCACTTCTTCGTGCAACACAACGACCCGGAGAACACCTCATCCACGACGGTCCTGCGCCGCTATGACCTGCTCGGCAAGGCGGTCAAATCGACGTTCCGTTTGCCGGTTCAGACCGCCCTGCCGGTGCTCGAAATCGAGCGCTCGTTGTGCGTCAACAAGACCGGTTTTGGCGTTCATTCCTGCTTCCACGCCACGACGCCCTTGTGCAACAACGGCGACGACTGCGACGACAAGAAATCCTCCCTGGCTCCGAGCGTCAAAGAGGCCTGCGACGGCCTCGACAACGACTGCGACGGCATCGTCGATGAGTGGTGCGACGTCGACAAGGACGGCCACTGCGCCGCGGGTTTGGTGGTCACCAAGGACGGCCCGTGCGCCAAGGACGTCGCGACGGGCTCCGGCCGAGATTGTCTCGACGGCAACAGCGGCGCGCGGATCGGCGCAAAGGAGCGCTGCGACGGCCTCGACAACAACTGCAACGGCAACACCGATGAGGGCTGCGACACCGATGGCGACGGCCATTGCGACAACACATTGGGCCTCGACGACACCGCCCAATGCGCCGGGTCACTCGGGTCGCGCAGCCATTGCCCCGGGGTGCTCAACGACGGTGATGTTCACGTCACGCACGAGCTCAAGCTGCAGCCGAGCACGCCCCTGACCGGACAACTGCGGGGTGGCTACCACGGCTTCTTCCGCGAGTATTGGGTCGGCCAGCTGGTCAGCAAGGCGCCAACTGTGCTGCGCCGTTTCGACGAGGGTGGTCGCGAGATCGGCACCAAGAGCCTGGCGATCCCGGCGGTCACCGGCCTGGTGGGGCACGCGCTTATCGGTGACTTTTTCGTCGCCAGCATGCAGCAGGGTGCGCAGCGCATCGACGCCAAGGGCCAGGTGCTGTGGAAGAAGCTCAACTCCGCGCGCGCCATCGCCATCGAGTCGGGCACGGTTTGGGTCGCGATCGGCACCAACAGCCGCATCCAGATGTTGCATCACGCCAACGGGTCCAAGACCGGCGAGTTCGACCTGTTGCCCGCCAACAAGGTCGACGTGATGGTGCCGGTCAGTGGGCGGCTGTTTTCGGTGCTCAACAACGCCAAGGTCCTCAGCCGTCATCGCCAATCGTCCAAGGTCTTGCGCTGGACGTTGCCGCTGGCCGTTCAGCCTTCGCTCAGCCTGTTCGACGGCCGCTACCTGTGTCTTTCCAAGGACAGCCTGACCCTGAAATGCCGCAACGTCCTGCGGCCCGCGTGCCTCAAGGGCGACGACTGCAACGACAACAAATCCGACCTGTCGCCGTCCACAAAGGAGTGGTGCGACGGACTCGACAACGACTGCGACAAACACAAGGACGAGGGTTGTGACGACGACGGGGATGGCTTCTGCGACCTGTCACTCGGCGTCGCGAAGGGCGCGACATGTGCGAACACCCTGGGCGTCAAGGCGCGGTGCGAGGGGGTCGAGGGTCGGATCGACACGTACCCGTTGTCCAAGCAGCCGTACCTCGCGCCTGCCGGCGATGACCTGCGCAATACGAACCTGACCGGCGGTGGCCATCCCTTCCGCGAGGAGATCTGGCTGGTTCGCGAGCCCAGCGCCGGGCAATTTGGCGTCCAGCGGCTCGAACCGCAGCCGGGCACCGATCACAAGCTGCTCGCCCTCGGCGGTTTTCCGCTCACGGGACAGCCGCGGCCAAACGCCCTCGCCGGCGCCCTCAAGGTCGATCAGTGGTACAGCTGCCACGACCTGACCGGCGCCAAGAAGTCGCTCACCAAGTACCAGGGCGCGTCGACCAAGGTGCTCGGCGTGCTCGGGACAACGGACGACTGCGTCGCGATGTATTTCGACGGCCAACACGTCTACCGCGTCGGCAAGCAGGCGCAGCACGTCGTGTTCAAGTGGACCACCGACCAAATCCACAGCTTCAAGGCCGCCGGCGTCGTGCAGCTCAAGGGCGTGCAGTCGGCGTCCTACATCGGTGTTGCGGGCGGGCGCTTGGTCGTCGGCGACGTCAAGGCCAAGCTGCACAAGGTCTTCAACCTCAAGGCCCAGCTCGCTGCCCAGTCGGTGCTGAACACGGCGCAGTCATGGCACTTCTTCGCGGCGCCATGGGTGTGGAACAAGAGCACGAAAACGGTCCATGACATCGATCTTTTGAGCTTCTTCAAGGGCGACTGCGCCAAGGCAGGGGACGACTGCAACGACAGCGACAAGGCGGTTCATCCGGGCGGCGAGACGGTCTGCGACGGCAAGGACGACGACTGCGACGGCCGCATCGACGAAGGCTGCGATCGGGACGGAGACGGGCTGTGTGCAGCGGGGATGGCTGTTTCGGCGCAAGGCGGGCCGTGCTCGAAGAACGCTGCGGGCGGCAAAGGAACGGACTGTGTTCCCGGCGACCCGAAGCTGCCCAAGGCGACCGAAACGGTGTGCGACGGCGTCGACGACGACTGCGATGGCACGGTTGATGACGGGTGCGACGACGACAACGACGGCCACTGCGACAAGAAGATGGATCTCGCCGCGGGCGCCACATGCAAAGGCACACTCGGGGACGCTTCGGGCTGTGCGTACATCGCGCGTGTCTCGACCGTGCTGGCCGATCCCGCCAAGAACGGCGTCGTGTCCGCCGCTGCCGGCACGCCCATGCACCAATCGGCCGGTGGCGGCCATCCGTTCCGCGACGAAATCTGGCTGGTGCGACCCCACGCCAAGTCGCAGGGGCCGTATCACGTCGAGCGCTACGACTCGGTGCTCGGCAACGACCACACGCTTTCGCCGCTCGGAGCGTTCCCGCTGATCGGCCTCGGTCACCCCAACGGCCTGGCCGGAGACGCAGCCCGCGATGCCTGGTTCCGTTGCCATGCGAGCGAATCGGGTCATGCGGTCAGCCGCCATATCGGGACGAGCGCGGTGGTCGAAGCTGCGATCAAGGTTGGCGGCGATTGCCACGCGATCTTCGTTGACAAGTCGACCGTTTACGTCATGACCACCGACAAGCCCGGCGTCATCCAGGGATTCAACAGCGCCACCTTCGCGCCCGTGCTTATCCGGCAGCTACAAGGTGCGAACACGACGGTGCAATTCATCGGTCGTACGGGGCCTTATTATCTCGCTGGCAGCGCGACGACCGAGGCGATCTACAGCGCGGTGACCGGCAAGCTCGTCGGCAAAGCGAAGGCCGGTATCGGAGCGAAGCGCGCGTTTTATGCGGCGCCTTACGTCTGGACTCCCAAGACGGGGGTGACCTGGACGTTGCGAAACCTGTGGCCCGGGCTCGTCGCCGAACCGCTGTGCAAGGCGGGCGATGACTGCAACGACAAGGCGAAGGGTGTGCGGCCGCCCTTTGAGCGCCAATGCGACGGCTTGGATAGCGACTGCGACGGAACGGCCGACGAAGGGTGTGATCGCGATGGCGACGGACGGTGTCGGCTCGGAGCGGTCGTTTCAGCCAAGGGTCCCTGCACCGTCGATGTGCAAAAGGGGTTGAGCACGGGCAGCGACTGCGGCGATGGCGACAAGCTCGTGCCGCTCGACAGCGAGAAGGTGTGCGATGGCCAGGACGACGACTGCAACAACAAGGTCGACGAGGGCTGCGACGACGACGCCGACGGGTTCTGCGACAAGGGGCTCAAGGTGGTCGCGGGGGCGACGTGCGGCAACACGTTCAAGGACCTGCTCGGTCGGTGCCCTCTCGTGCAGACCAAGGCTGGAGCAGCGGCTCGTGTCGCGCCCGACGTGGCGGCCGTGGCTCTCAAGCAGGGCGGCATGTATCACCACGGCTTCCGTCGCGAGTGGTGGGGGCTGGAGGAGTCTTCGACAAAGAGGGGGACGATCTTCCGCTTCAAGGATGACGCCAAGCTCGGCTATCTCGGCAGCTTCCGGGTTCGTCAGGCGATCTCGTTGCCCATCGCTGGCGACGACCGGACCGATTCTGTTTACGCAGTGTTGGACGGCGCGGTGGTGCGCGGCAACGGCTTGATGAAGTCGGTCGTGTGGACCAGCCCGGACGTGGGCGCAGGTGTCGGGTTGGCGGTCGACGGCGACAAGGTCTGGACCGGCTACAGCGCGTCCAAGGACCCGTTCATGCTCGTTGCTTTGCGTCGCGACAGCGGTCAGAAGGCCACAACCGTCCGCGTCGCGGATGTCGATGGCGCCGCCAAAGTTCACCTCGCCGTGCAGATGTTCACCGTTGTCAGCGACGTCATCTACGCCAAGACCAAGGGCACATCGACCGGTCCTGTCGCTGCGTTTTCGCGCAACGGCGCCTGGCTGCGCGACGTCCTCGACTACAAGCGGACCACGCACGTCCACATGTTCCGGGCCGGCAAACGGCTTTGTATCCAGCAGGCGAGCTTCGCCGGAGGCGTCGGCAACGCCCTCAAACCGTGGTGTTACCCGCTGTTCGCCGCCGCGTGCACCACGGGTGACGACTGCAACGACGGCAACAGCGCCATCAAGCCCGGCGCGACCGAGGGCTGCGCGACCAAGGACATCAATTGCGACGGCGTTACCGGCGGCGCGTGCGAGGACGGCAGCATTTGCACAGTTGGCGACAGCTGCCAGGGGACAACCTGCAAAGCGGGCAGCAGCTGCAACGACGACGAGGTGTGCACGGCGGACTCGTGCGACAACAAGTTGGGCTGTGTGTTCAAGCCGCTGTTCGCCAAGTCGTGCGACGACGGCAACCCGTGCACCAAGCTGACGTCGTGCAACCAGGGGCGCTGCATGGGCGGCACCAAGGTCAACGACGGCGCGGTTTGCGACGACGGCGATCCCTGCACGAAGACGTCGCACTGCAACGACAAGGTGTGCCGGCCCAAGGTCGGCGACACCGGCTTCGTCGCGACTACCGTGGGTACCGGCGTGCGCGGCTCCGCGGATGGGTCTATCTCGGACGCGACGATCGACGGCCCCGAGACGCTGGCGTTCGACGCGGCAGGCCGGCTCTGGTTTGGCACGAGCGACGGCAAGATTCGTCGCGTCGACGAGGACGGCGAGGTGCGGACGATCGTTGGCGCAGCGGGCAAGGGCGACCTCGACGGGCCACGCTCGTTCGCCAAGATCCAGCCGCTCACCGCGTTGGCCGCTGGCCGCGACGGCCACATCTATTTCGCCGACGGGCGTTTGTTCATCCGTCGACTGCGCACCAACACCGACATCGTCGAGCGCATCGCCGGCAAGGGAACACCTGGGAGCACCGACGGACCGCAAGGCGTGGGCGCGTTCACGGATGTGCAGTCGATGGTGCAGCGCAACGACGGGACCTGGCTGCTGGCAGACGCGGCCAACCACACGATTCGCACCCTTGACGCGCACGGCAACCTCGGGACCTTCGCGGGCGCTGGTTCGCCGGGCAACAACAACGGGTTTGGCACGCAAGCGCGGTTTACAGGGCCTGGCGATCTCGCATTGAGTCCGGATGGCTCGCTGCTCTACGTTCGCGACGCGTCCAACACCGGCTCGATCCGCCAAGTCCGGATGTCCAACAAGAAGGTCACCACGCTGCAAAAAGGCATCTTGCACACGCCGGGCCTCGCCGTGGACAGCGAGGGCGCGATCTACTTCTTTGGCGGCAACGTGCACATCGCGCGGCGCCGCAGCCAGTTCAACGTCGTCGCGATCACGGCGTCCGCCAAGGGCTTCCAGGACGGGCCGGCGCTGGTCGCCAAGTTCAGCTCGCCCCGCAAGATGGCGTTTGACGCGACCGGCAAGCTGTTCTTCTCCGAACCGGGGCTGCACCGCATCCGCGCGCTCGATATGCAGGACGCCTTCTGCCGCATCGGCAGCACGTGCTTCAAGCCGGGCGACCGCAACCCCACCCAGCCGTGCGAAGTCTGCCAACCCGACAAGGCGCGCAAGGCATGGACGCTCGCCGACGACGGGCTGGGCTGTGGGGGCGCGAACGTGTGCCAGGAAGGCGGCGCGTGCGGGTGCCCGATCGGTCAGCGAGATTCGGCCGGGCTGTGTTTGCCATGTTCGTGCGGCGCGGGCGCGGTGCTCGCCAACAACGTCGGCTCCTATCGGTTCCAGGTGCTTCGGGCAGCCGTTGCGCAGGGCAATGAAAACTTTGGCGGCGCGATCGCGGTGCAGGGCGACACCATGCTCGTCGGGGCCCAGTCGGCCAACAGCGTGCGCGGCGAGGTCCACGTCTTCGGTCGCCACCCGATCAACGGGTGGGTGCGTCGCAGCAAGCTCAACGGCCCGGTCGCCCAGGGCAGCTTCGGCAACGCATTGGCCCTGCATGGCAACCTCGCGGTGGTCGGCGCGATCTCGGCTGAACCGGACAAGATCCCCGCGCAGGGTGCCGCCCACATCATGCGACACAAGGACGGCAAGTGGACGGTCACCGCGACGCTCAAGGCCGCCGACGCCAAGATCACCGACAGCTTCGGTTCAGCGGTAGCCACCGATGGTAAGATCGCGGCCGTCGGCGCGCTCCTGGCCGAAAAAACAGGCGCCGTGTACCTGTACTCCGACGCCTCGGGCAGCTGGAAGCAGGTCAACAAGATCCGGCCGACGTCGCTCAAGCAAAACGACACGTTCGGCGGTGCTCGCAGCCTCGCGATGTCCGACGGTTGGCTCTTTGCAGGGGCGCCACAGCACGACACCAAGGGCAGCAATGCGGGGGTCTTGTTCGCGTTCACGCACGCCCTGGGCCAGGTCAAGCTGCAGCAGACGCTCTACCCGACGGCCACCTTCTCGGGTGGGTACGGTGTCGTCGCTGTCGATCGCGATCGGCTGGTTGTCGGCGCCCCGGCCGAGTTCTTGAGCGGCAAAAAGCGCGGCGCGGTCTACCTGTATCGGCAGGCGCCCAACCTCTCGTCCGCGCAACCCTGGCAGCTCGTCACCAAGCTCCAGCCTCCCGGACTCGGCGCCGACGCGCTGTTCGGTCACGCGGTCGCCATCGTCGGCGGGGCCCTGGTCGTCGGCGCGCCCGGCGAAACGCTCGGAACGGTGGCCAAGGCCGGCGTCGCGCACCTGTACCGGCTGCAGGCCAACCAGACCTGGTCGTTGCAGCGTCGCGTCGATTCGGGCGATGCGCCTCCCGGTGCGCACCAGTTCGGCTTTCACGTCGCCACCACCGGGGCGGAGACGTTCATCGGTGCGCCCCATGACAGCGCGGTCAAATCCAAGTCCGGCGCCGTCGACGTGTTCAGCGGCGGCGGTTTGTGCCAGCCAGACGGTGTGTGTGTGTGCCGTCCGGGTTGGCACGGGGCGCGCTGCGAGCAACATGTGTGCGGGCCAAACCGCGACTGTGATGACGGCAACGCGTGTACCGTCGATAGCTGCGCCGGTGGCGATAGCTGCAAACACGCGCCGGCCGCAGCCGGGACTTCGTGCGATGACGGCAACGCTTGTACGACCAACGTCTGCGATGGCTCCCCGTCCGGGGCGGCTTGCAAGGTCAAGGCGAACACGACCAACGGCGGCGCCTGCGACGATGGCGAGCCGTGCACTTTGTCGGACACCTGCCAGCTTGGGCTGTGCAAGGCGGGCAAAGCTGCGGCCGACGCGAGCAAGTGCGGGCAGACCGGCTCGTGTCAAAAAGGCGCGTGCCGTTGTCCGAACCCCGGCGCTTCGCTCGTCGGCGGCGTGTGCTTGGATTGCAATTGCTCCCAGGGCGCCAAGGCGGACATCAACAACCTGCAGCGCGACCTCATCAGCACGACAGGAGGGGGCGCGGTCGCGGCCTATGACCGGTCACCGCACGCGATCGACGCGGAGGGGGACCGCATGGTCATCGGAACCGCGAACTACAGCCCTTCGGTGATATCGGTGGGGCAGGTCCGGGTCTTCAAACGCAACCCGTTGACCGGTCGGATGGTCGCCGACGGCAAGACTCTCCACAGCCCCTTGCAGGCTAAATCGGCTCAGTTTGGCGTGGCGGTTGCGATCTCCGGCGACACGCTGGCGGCCACGCTGCGCGGTGATCAGAGCGTGTTGGTTTACCAGCAGCATGCCGATGGCAACTGGCACCCGCAGGTCGTGCTGCGATCGCCGGGGCCCAAGAGCAACAACACGTTCGGCGTTACCCTGGCGCTCTGTGGCGACAGACTCTTCGTCGGTCACTCCCATGCGCAGCCCGCGGTCAGCCTCAAAGGCGAGGTCTGGCTGTTTGAGCGAAGCGGCACCAGGTGGACGCGCGGCGCCCCGATCGCACCAGCGGATGCAGCCAAGCTCGACCGGCTGGCCGACATCGGCGGGCTCGATTGCGAAGGTGACCTCGTGGCGATGGGTTCGGCGCACCACAACAATGGCGCGGGAGCGGTTTGGCTGCGCCGTTACAAAGATGGGCAGTGGCAGACCGAAGCCAAACTCGGCCCGCCGGCGGGGTTTCTCAATAGCGGTTTCGGCCGTGTCGCGCTGTCCGGACACAGGCTGTTGGTGGGCGCCTACCTGTACAAGTCGCAAAAGGGCGCAGCGCTGCTCTACGAGCGCAAGGCGGGGACGTGGAAACATGTCCAGACGATGATCCCCAAGGGCGCTCCGAATGGTTCTCAATACGGCGCCGCCGTCGCGCTGGCCGCCGACCTGGCGCTCATCTCTGGCCCCGGCTCGCCGCGCGCCGCCAAGACTCAGGCGGGCATGGTCGAGCTCTGGACCGAGAGCGGAGGCCAGTTCTCGTTCAGCAGTACGCTGCTCAGCAAGACCGCGATCGCGACGTTGCGGTTCGGTGAACGCGTCGCCTTTGCCGGCAAGGACATGGCGATCGTCAAGGGCGGCGGCGCCCACAAGGCCGAGATGTCGGTGTTCCGCGCCCGCACCTCGTGTTCGGCGACCGGTCAGTGCATCTGTTTGCCGACTTGGACCGGCAGCCGTTGCGAGATCCAAAAATGATTGCTGTGAAGGAACGGAACGCACCAACCCGGGAAGACCCATGACCGCCTGGCTCGAACAGTACGCGCTCGACGACCCCATCGAGCAGCTGCGCCGCTGGCTGAAGACCGCCGAGCAGCGCGGCATTACGCTGTCCGAAGGCATGGCGCTGGCCACCGTCGACGCTGCGGGCCGGCCGTCCTGCCGCGTGGTCTTGCTCAAGGCGCTCGATGAGGCCGGGCTCGTCTTCTACACCAACTACGAAAGCCGAAAAGCCGCCGAGCTCGACGCCAACAACCACGCCTGCGCGACGTTCTGGTGGGCTGACCTCGAGCGCCAGGTCCGCGTCGAAGGCGTCACCGAGCGCACCGACTCAGCCACCAGCGACGCCTACCACGCCGTGCGACCACGAGGCAGCCAGATCAGCGCATGGGCATCGCCACAAAGCCAACCGATCGCCGACCGTCCCGCCCTCGAGCAGCTCGCCGACCGGTTCGCAGCGCGCTTTGAAGGAAGCGACGTGCCGAGACCACCGTACTGGGGCGGCTACCGGCTCAAACCCAGCCGCATCGAGTTCTGGCAGGGCCAGGCCCGCCGATTGCACGACCGTTTGCGCTATGATCGGGGCCCCGACGGCCAATGGTCGATCACACGACTCGCGCCCTGAAGCTGGGCCGACGCACCCTGAATCCGGCCTGAAGCGCCAGACGGCGCCTCGATCGACAGCTACGACGGCGCACTCGTCGCACGGAACCGCCGCTTGAAAAGAACAACCAGGCGCCTCGGGCCAGCCGAGTTCATCGCGTTGATGGCATCGGTTATGTCGCTTACCGCGCTGGGTATCGACCTGATGCTGCCGGCGTTTGGGGCCATGCGCGCGTCGCTCGGCCTGGCGCCGGACTCGACCGCGGTCGCGTCGCTCATCACCGCGTATTTTATCGGCCTCGCCGTGCCGCAGCTGGTTTATGGCGCGCTCGCCGACCGCTTTGGTCGCAAACCTGTGCTCGTCGGTGGCGCCGTCATCTATGGCATCGGGGCTGTTGGCTCGGCGCTCGCTCCCACGCTGCCCGCGTTGCTCCTGGCGCGTTTTGTGTGGGGTTGCGGAGCGGCGGGAACGCGCGTGGTCTCGGTCGCGATCATCCGCGACACGTATGCCGGTGACCAGATGGCTCGCGCGATGTCGACCATCATGGCGGTGTTCGTGCTGGTCCCGGTGGTCGCACCCTCCGCCGGTGCTGGACTGCTCACGCTGATGCCGTGGCGGGGCTTGTTCGCGGTATGCGCCGGCTGCGCCGCAGCGGTGTTGTTCTGGTCGTGGCGCCTGCCCGAGTCCTGGCCCGAAGAGCGTCGCGCTGACCTGCGATGGGCTTCCACCTGGCAAGCCCTGCTGGAGGTCGCCCGGTGTCGCGTCACCGTGGGCTACATTATCGCGATGACGTTCATGTTCGGCGGCTTCGTGTCGTACCTGGCGAGCTCGGAGCTCATCGTCTCGGCCATCTTCAAGCGGGGCGCGCAGTTTCCGATCATCTTTGGGGTCGTCGCCGCCGTGCTCGGTGTCGCGTCGCTGGCAAACGGGCGGCTGGTCAAATGCGTCGGCATCGCGCGCCTGATGTGGCCGCTGCTCGGCGCTTACATACTCGCCGCCACCGCCACCGTCGTCGTCGCTGTGGCCGCCGATGGACAGCCGTCGTTTTGGCTGTTCTTTCCGCTGCTCACAACGACCCTCATCGCTCACATGATGCTGATTCCGAACATGAATTCGATCGCCATGGAGCCGGTCGGACACATCGCCGGCGTCGCATCCGCGGTCATCGGGACGGTCACGTCCGCCGGTGGTGCCGTGCTTGGCGCGGCGATCGACCACCAGGTTGTGGCAACGGTAACCCCGTTGGCGGTCGGGCTGCTCAGCGCTGCGGTTTTGTCGGCGCTCACCGTCGCATGGATCCAGCGCCCGACGGCGTGATTAGCCCGTGTTGAGAAAGACGACTTAGCGCACGAAGATCCACATGCGGTCGGCGTTGGCGCCCTTGCTGCCCTTGTTCAGGCCCATGGGTTTGCCGAAACCGACGCTGTCTTCTTCCTTGTCCGTGGGTTTGCCGACCGGCCCCAGCCCACCGCGCTCGCCGGGATCGTTGAATGGGCAGTCGTCGGACTTGCCCGCGTTCCAGGCCGGACCGTAGGCGTGTTCATCGTCGCCGCACTTGTCGTTGCCGTCGTGGTCCATCGGGCTGAGGTAGAGCCGCGAGTCGCACATATCGCCGCCACCAACTTTGCCCGCCGAGAGCGCGAATCCGTCGCCCGGTTTGTAGCAATGCGGACCGCCGGTTTGGGTCATCTTCTGCGCCATTGTCAGCTTGCCGTCCGCGACCCCGTGGTAGGCGCCCCAGACGCCTGATGGCCAGTGCAGAAAGAGCAGGTCCTTCATCGCGACTTCGTGATAGAGCTGCGACTTGAAGTCGCGTGCGAGCTGCTTGGGATCGCCGAACGTCGCCTTGTTCGTGGTCCAGTAAGCGCGGTTGTTCCAGGTCCAGGTGTGTTGGCCGTCGTCGGCGCTGACCGCCACGAGCGTCCAGCCGCCACCATCGCGCTCAAGGTCGCACCACGTCCGCAGGATCGACGCCTTCTTGGACGTCTGGATCCAATACAAGCCGCTTTTTTTCGTGGGGTGGGAGGCCTTGAGGTGTTTGCAGGAGAGCGCCGGCTTGCCTTGACTGCCGTCCTTTGTCACGACGCCCGAGCCGCTGTCCGCTGCGCCGCTGTCCGCTACGCCGCTTCCGCCACCGTCTCCTGACCCGCCCGAGCCGCTTGCACCACCGTCTCCTGACCCGCCCGAGCCGCTTGCACCACCGTCTCCTGACCCGCCCGAGCCGCTGCCGGTTCCGACTCCGCCACCGTCGCTGACTGCGCCGCCAGAGCCGCTTCCGGATCCACCAGACCCGCTTCCGGTTGCGCCGCCGTCGCTGATTCCGCCGCCAGAGCCGCTTCCGGATCCGCCTGACCCGCTCCCGGACCCGCTTCCGGTTGCGCCACCGTCGCTGATTCCGACTCTGCCACCGTCTCCGGGCCCGCCAGAGCCGCTTCCGGTTGCGCCGCCGTCGCTGATTCCGCCGCCGGATCCGCCCGACCCGCTCCCCGAACCGCTTGACCCGCTGCCGCCGGAACCGCTCGATGTTGCCTGGCCATCGGCCGTGGATGTGCCGGATGTGTCGTCGACGACGTCACCGATTTGGCCGCCGCCGCCGGTGCCCGCGTATGTCAGCTTGGTGGGGCCGTCGTCGGCTTCTTCGCCGCATGCGATGGCGAGACTCGTGGCCAAGATAGCCGGGATGGTGATGGTCCACTTGCTGTGCATGGCGCCATCATAACGCACCGTGGCGCGCATCGTTTCGTCTCTCCCGACCAACATCATCTCGTGACAGACAGGCGGATTCAGATGCTGCCTACGAGCCGTGCATGCCGCGGAAAACGGCGTCTTCGCTCGCGTCGAGGATCGGCACGATCTCGGCCGCGCAGACCTTGTATTCGGCGGTCTGGGTGATCGGATCGCCCGCGTCATTGGTGATGACATTGGCGCGCGCTTCGGCGTAGTGCATCGGCATCCACACGCATCCGCGACGCACTTCCCTGGTGACCACGGCGCGGCAGTTGATGGCCCCGCGTCGCGTCCGGACCTGGACCCGCTGGCCGTGACGGATTCCGCGCTTCGCCGCGTCTTTGCGGTGCATCTGCACGAACGCTTCGGGCTGCTTGGCGGCGGCTCCCTCGGCGCGCCGTGTCTGCGTTGCGGCGTTGTAGTGATAGAGCGTTCGCCCGGTCGAGAGCAGCAGCGGGTATTCGGGCGAGTCGAGCTCCATGGACGGTCGATAGGACACCGCCTGGAACAAGCCCCGGCCGCGCAAAACGCCCTCGTCGTGCAGGAACATCGTGCCGTCGTGGTCGGCCTCTGGACACGGCCACTGCAGGCCCTCGCCGCGTTGCTCGATGCGGTCGTAGCTGATGCCCGCGAACTTGGGCGCGTCACCAACGTACTCATCGTAGATCTCCGACGCATCGGCATAGCGCCAGTCGCACCCGGCGGCGGCGGCCATGTCGACGAGGATCTGCCAGTCGGCGCGGGCGTTTCCGGGCGGCTCGACAGCTTTGCGCACCCGCTGCACCCGACGTTCGCTGTTGGTGAACACGCCATCTTTTTCGGCGAAACACGCCGCGGGCAGAATCACGTCCGCAAAACGCATCGTCTCGGTCGGCAAAATGTCCTGCACGACGATGAACTCGCACGCGTTCAAGCCCTCTTCGAGCTTGCCGACGTTGGGCTCGCTCATGACGATGTCTTCGCCCATCACGAACAGGCCTTTGATCGAATTGCCCGTCTGCTTGATGATCTGGTTGAGGTTCATGCCGGGCTCGGGCGGCATCTCACAACCCCATGATTGCGCGTACTTGGCGCGGGCCTCGGGGTCGGTCACACGCTGATAGCCAGGCAAGAACACCGGTGACGCGCCGGCGTCGTTGGCCCCCTGCACGTTGTTTTGGCCGCGCAACGGGTTCATTCCGGTGCTCGCGTGGCCGAGGTGGCCGGTCATCAGCACCAGGTTGCTCAGCGCGTACACGTTGTCGGTGCCATGGCTGTGTTCGGTGATGCCGAGTGTGTAGTAGATGCCGGCTTTGCGCGTCGTGGCGTATTGGCGAGCGACCGCGCGGATGTCGTCGGCGGGCACTCCGGTGACCTTCTCGGCTTGCTCGGGCGTGTAGTCGGCGACGGCCTTGACGACCGCCTCGAAACCCTCGGTGTTGCGCTCGATGAAGGTCTGGTCGGTGAGGCCCTCGGCGATGATGACGTTGGCCATGCTGTTGAGCAGCCAGACGTCGGTGCCCGGGCGCAATTGCAGGTGCCGTTCGGCGATGTGGGTCATCCAGATCGCGCGCGGATCAGCGACCACCAGGGTGGCGCCGCGGCGGACGGCGCGTTTCATCTCCATCGCGATGATGGGGTGGGCTTCGGACGTGTTGGAGCCGATGACGAACAGGAACTCCGCGTCGCGGATCTCCCCGATCGAGTTGGTCATCGCGCCCGCGCCAAATGTCGTGACCAGACCGGCCACCGTGGGAGCGTGTCACGTCGCTGCGCATTGATGGACGTTGTTTGTATAAAACGCCGCCCGCGCGAGCTTTTGGACCAGGTAGTTCTCCTCACCGGTGCACCGCGATGACGAGATAAACCCGAGCCCGTCGTGGCCGTGGCGGTCCTGCACACCCTTGAGCCCGGCCACCGCGTACTTGATGGCTTCGTCCCAGGACGCGCCGCGGAAACGGCCGTCGATGCCACGGATCATCGGCTGCTTGAGCCGGTCCTCGTGGTCGATGAATTCGGTGGCGAATCGGCCCTTGACGCAGAGGTTGCCGTCGTTGGGTTTGGTTCCCGGCGGGGGGCTGTCGACGCGCACGACCTTGCCGCGGCCGTCGTTGCCCGCGGGGTCCACGCGCAGATCCATCTGGCAACCGACGCCGCAGTAGTTGCACGTGGTGCGGACGCGATCGAGTTTTGGCGCGGCGCCCCTGGCCAGCATCGGGGCGGACGATAGCGGCGGCTTTTCGCGCATGGCGCCGGTTGGGCAGACGTCGACGCAGCCACCGCAGAGCTCGCAGGTTGAATCGAGCAACGAGATGGCGTGGTCGGTGCTGACGGTGACCTTGGCGCCGCGGTCGGCGAGCGTGATGGCCGATACGCCTTCGACCTCGTCGCAGTAGCGCGTGCAGCGGCCGCAAGCGATGCAGAGCTCGGCCGCAAAATCGATGTACGGGTTGGTGTCACCGGGTCTGCTCGCGCGGTCGGGCTCGAGCTTTTCCCAGTCGGTCGGCGCGCCGGCGAACTGCGCGGCGAGCTGCAGCTCCTCGCCGGGGACGTCGTCGGGCAGATCGGCCAAGTACATCGCCATCAGCGTCTTGCGATGGCGGCCGACGCGTTCGGTGTCGGTGCGGACCACCAGCCCATCGGTCGCTTCGAGCTTGCACGACGGGGTCAGTCGGCCGCCGCCCTCGACTTCCACCAGGCAGGTGCGGCAGGCGCCGACCGAATCGAGCCGCGGATCGTCGCAGAGGCTCGGGATGTACGTGCCGGTTCGCTTGGCGAGCGCCAGCACCGACTCGCCGGGCTGGATCGCGTGTTGGACGCCGTCGAGCTTCAGCTTGGGCGTGCCCGCTTCGTTGCCCTGGTTGTCGTTGCTCATGAGTTCTCCGCCGGTCAACGAAGCGTTGCGAGGTCGCCCGATGATGCCGGCTCAGGCGCCGAATTCCTCGGGAAAATACTTCATCGCGCTGGTCAGGGGCGCCGCGGCCGCGTGACCGAGGCCACAAATCGAGCCCTCGAACATCTCCCACGCGATGTCATCGACGAGGCCGAGCGCGTCGTTTTCGCCGCCGCCGCCACGCGCCGTCAGCCACTGGTCGGCCTTGACCCGCAGCATCCGCGTGCCGATTCGACAGGGCGCGCATTGGCCGCAGGTCTCCGCCTCGAAAAACGCCAGCAGCTCGCGGGCAGCCCACGCCATGTCGACGCTCTCGTTGAGCACGACGACACCCGCGGAGCCAAGGAAGGTGTCGACCTCACGCAACGCCTTGAAGTCGAGGGGACGGGTCCGTTCATGGGCCGGCAGAAACCCCGCGCTCGCCCCGCCGGGACAGAACGCCTTGAGCTCCCCGATGTAGCCGCCGGCGTGGGCGACGAGCTCGTCCAGGCTGACGCCGAGCGGCAACTCATAGGTCCCCGGCTGCGCGACGTGACCCGAAAGCGCGTAGAGCTTGCTGCCCGGTCCGGTGCGCCCGAGGTCGGCAAACCATTGGCCGCCGCTGCGGATGATGCCGGGCACGCACGCGATGGTCTCGACGTTGTGCACGAGGGTCGGTTTTTGCCACAGGCCCTTGTCGGTCGGGTATGGCGGCTTGTTGCGCGGTTTGCCCTGTTTGCCTTCGAGCGCTTCGATGAGCGCCGTCTCCTCGCCGCAGATGTAGGCGCCCTGGCCGTCATGCAGGTGAAACGTGAGGTCGCCGTACGCGTCGCCCGCCTTGGCGATGGCCGCCTGCAACGCCGCCTTGGGTCCATCGAACTCGCCGCGCAGGTAGCAGTAGATGTCCTGGGCGCCGACGGTCCACGCCGCGATGGCCAGGCCCTCGAGCACCAGGTCGGGTCGCCGCAGCAAGACCTCGCGGTCCTTGAACGTGCCGGGTTCGCCTTCATCGGCGTTGAGGACCACGTACTTGACCGAACTGTCGTTGCCGTTGACGGCGCGCCACTTGAAAAACGCCGGAAAACCCGCCCCGCCGCGGCCCTGCAGCCCGCTCGTCTTGATCTCGTCGATGATCGCGGCCGGTCCCATCGTCTGCGCACGGGCCAGCATCGCGCCAGCGGGTTGTTGCGGCAGGTGCAGCCCGATGCCGAAGTCCTCTTCACCGCGGTCGGTCGGACCGATATGGCCGGGCACGACCGCGGGTGCAGCGATGCCGTTGACGTCGGTTCCCGCGCTGTCCATCGCGTGACCATCGACACCGTGCAGCATCGTCCGTCCGCGCAATACGGCGACCGGCAAATCGCAAGCGGCAAGGCACGAACACGCCCGCGTCTGGATGCCGGCGGCGATGGCCTTTTCGATGACCTCGTCGGCGCCTCGCAAGCGGCATGACAACCCGGTGCACACCCGCAGCTGCACACCCGGTTCGTTGAGCAGGTGAAAGAAGCTGCCGACGCCATACACCTCGGCTTGGGCCACGCCGGTCGCGCGGGAGACGGCACGGACCGCGTCGGGATGAAGCCCGCCATGTTCTTGCAGCAGGTGCGGCACGTCGGCGCGACGGTCGTGGACCATGGGGCGCTCCTTGGTCATCCAGGGGCCGACCGGCGGCCGGCGTTGGGGTTCGCGCGGAAGTGTAGGCCAAAATCGGATGGCGAGCGATCCCGGGCACGTTTGGTGGCGGGTTGTCGGAGTGCTCGCGCGGCGTCGTTTTCCGGTTGAGCGGCCGTCCCGAGAGGCGTGGGCGGCGCTCGGCAGGGAGAAAACGATGCAAAGTACGATGGTCTTGAATGTGAGGTTGAAGGCGGGGCTTGTCCGCGGGCTTGCGTCGCGACCAAGTTCGTCTGCGCGTGCGTGCCGGGCAGCCATGCGTCCTGCGATGACGGCTTGCAGTGCACCACCGACAGCTGCTCGCGCTGCCTGTAACTGCGGGCACTTGCGGAACAGCCATTGATCCTGTCGGCAAAAGGACGACACTAACCATCTCGATGCCCTTGGGCGGCTCATGTTCATCACCCGGCTCTATATCGCGGCGCTGTTGGCGCTGACGGCGTGCGGTGGCGCGTCTGGCGAACCGGTATCTGCGGCTGACGCCAGCGACGCCGTGGCGGCCGACGGCGATGAACCGGGCGCCGAGACGACCGAGCAGGCGGGCGACGCGGGCGACCCCAAGACCGATGGCAATGGATCGCGCGCAAGGCAGGTCGACACCCACGCGGTCGACGCCGGGCCATCCGATAGCGCTGAGCTCACCGACGGCGGCGCGGACAACAACGAAGACGTCGACGAGGACGGAACGAGCCACGACGCCGACACCGATGGGGACCAAGACGGCGACCACGAGGACGGCGACGACGAGGACGGCGACGACGAAGACAGCGACGGGGGCGCGATCCTGGACACCGCGCAATGCGGCAAACACGTCGATTGCGCGCCGTTTTTCGTCGACAAGAAGCTGCCTGTTTGCCACATCGCGGGCTGCGTAGATGGCGAATGCACGGTCATCAAGGCGGCCAATGGCGCGTCGTGTTCGGACGGCAACAAGTGCACCGAGTCCGACACCTGCCTGTCCGGGTCGTGCAAAGCCGGCAAGCCGGTCGCGTGCAAGGACGACGGCAACCCGTGCACGAAGATCGCCTGCTCTGTCGACAAGGGCTGCACCGCCTGGCCGCAGCCGTACAAGGTGTGCGACGACGGCAATGTCTGCACGCTCTACGACAAGTGCAAAGGCTCGACGTGCCTCGGCGGCAGCACCGTCAACTGCCAACCGTCGAGCAACCCCTGCCTGAAGACCATCGCCTGCCACCCCAAGAAGGGCTGCTACGAGGCCGCCAACGGCAAGGTTTGCAACGATGGCTCGGCCTGCACGAGCGGCGACGTGTGTACGGCCGGCACATGCAGCGGCAAAGCGAAGGTCTGCGACGACAACAACGCCTGCACAGCTGACGCTTGCAACGCCGTCACGGGGGCCTGCTTGTTTGCCAAGATCGCGGGTTGTGGAATCGCGCCGAAGACATGCGCCAAGGGCAAGCTCGTCTGCACCGACGGCGCGACCAAGGTCTGTGCTTGCGTCGAGATCGACCAGCTGCTCGGCGGAATCTCCTGCAGCGACGTCGCGATCGCGCCGCACGGCGGTGTCTTCGTCGGCGCCGTGGGCGATGGCTTCAAGGGGACCGTGGTGCGGGTTGATAGCAACGGCAAGAAGCTGTGGGCGACCCAGGGCGTCGCGTCGGTCAACAAGATCGTCCGCGCGGTCGTCCCGGTTCACGACGGCGGGGTGCTCGCGATCGGCGCCAGCAACGACAACGCGTACAAGTCGTATTGGGGCTTTCGGACCGCGCTGACCAAGTTCGGCAAGCTCGCCAAGAACGGCTTTGTCGGCCCCGCCGGCTGGCCCCTGAGCGACCAAAGCCACTACGACATCCGCGCGGCGATCCCCGACGGCAAAGGCGGCGCCTGGCTCGGCGGCTTCTATCGGTCGTATGTTCCCGAGGGCAACACCGACTACAAGCGCATCCTCTACGGCCTGGCCAAGAACGGAAAAGTCGGCGGCCCACCCGTCATCAAGTCCGACTGGGGCGTTGTCCAGGGCCTCGCTTTGGCGGCCACCAAGACCGTCGTCGCCGTCGGGTCGGACAGCACCGGCAAACACGGTGCGTTCGTCGTTGTCGCGTGGCCGGGATTCCCCGCCGGGACCAAGCTCGTCGGTGTCGGTGCTCACAAGATGGCGTCGCTCAAGCGCGTCACCGTGCGCGGAAACCGCTACGTCGCCATCGGCACGCGACCGGACAAGAAAGGCGACTTGCAGAGCTGGATCCACAGCGCCCGCCTCGACCACAAGGTGCCTGCGTCCGAGCTGCTCGCCCCCGAGGCCGGCACCCGTCTACGCGATATCGCCCGCGGATTTGGCCAGTCCGCGCTTGCCGTCGGTGTCAGGCGCAAGACCAAGCTCGGCGTCGACCGCGGCTGGTTCGTCAGCATCAACCCGCACACCGCCCAGCCGATCGCGCAGCTGAGCCTCGGCGCGAAATCGGGCAAATCCGCGTCGTTCAACGCCGTCGCAACCGACCACAAGGGCGCCGCTTGGGCTTGTGGCAGCCGCGACGGCGACATCTGGCTCGTACGCCTTCGCCCCGCCAAGTAGCTGTCTGCTTGAGCTGTCTGCTTGATTCGTCTTCGGCGCCCGGCGTGCGAGACTCCCGGCATGGCCGGTTTTGGTGAGAGTCGCTTGGCGGACGTGCTCCGCGCCGCATGGCAGTACCCCATCGCGTGGGTCTTCATGGTGTTCTACATCCCGCTGCTGCTCATCGCGTTGACGCTCGCTGGCAGGCAACGACGGTGGCGCTGGGTGCAGCCGCTGGTCCGCTTGTGGGCGCGGACACTCCTGGCGATTTGCCGCGTGAAGGTCGTCATCGAGCCGCCGGGAACCTGGCCCGACGGTGGCCGCCGGATCGTGACCATCAACCATGCGTCGACGCTCGACATGATCGTCGTCTGCGCGTACTGGCCGCCGATGGGTTCGGGCATCGTCAAGCAGGAGTTCATGCGCGTGCCGCTGCTTGGCCAGGGGGCGGCTGCCATCGGTCTGGTGCCTGTCGATCGCGGCTCACCCGAGCGCTCCCGAGCGTCTCTCGCCCACGCCGCTGACCTGATGCGTCGCTACGACCTCAGCGTCATCCTCGCGCCCGAAGGCACCCGGTCCAAGAGCGGCGAGCTGCTGCCCTTCAAGCTCGGCGCGTTTCACCTCGGCAAGGCCGCCGACGCCCCCATCATGCCGCTGGTGATGCACGGCCCGCAGCAGCTTTGGCCCCGAAATCGCTTGTCCTGTCGCGGGGGAACGGTCACGGTACGGCAGCTCCCGTCGATCGATCTGTCCCAGGTCGACGAGAGTGATTTCCGCGACGTCGCCGAGGATCTGCACCGCACCTACCGCGAGACCCTCGCCGCCATGTCCGCGGAACCCGGGGACACACAGGGGGTGTGATCTTTTAGCCGGTCAGCTGTCGCTTCCCGGCCGGATCACACCCGGGGGCGTTGTTTCGTTTCTCCGTGGTGCAAGCACCACTGCACCTTGCTCGGTGACCTGCCGGACACCTCCGCGAGGGTCGTACCTCCCCCAGGACAGCCTGCGGC
>Ga0114932_10001457_pt1 | contig 26753 bp, 19 predicted proteins | sample 2SBtaG_2_FD_87286 | JGI IMG/M metagenome (GOLD analysis project Ga0114932, IMG submission 87286) | Deep subsurface microbial communities from Kolumbo volcano to uncover new lineages of life (NeLLi) - 2SBTROV12_ACTIVE470 metaG | ecosystem: Environmental > Aquatic > Marine > Volcanic ...
ATTCGGACCCGGATATCGATGACATCTTCTCGGTTCAGAGGCTTGATTTTCATCCACAACTAACCCGCACTATTAACTTTGCGCCCTGGCTTAGCCTCACTCCCACAATAGGGGTGCGCGAAACCCTCTATAGCAAAGGGCAAAACAATGGTGACTTCTTTTCCCGTGAGTCTTTGGATTTGGTCGCAACTCTTAAAGGGCCTACATTTGAAAAAGTCTTCCAAACCCGTAACAAACTCATTCCAAAAATTAAACATTTGGTAGAGCCTCGACTTACATTTAGCTACATCCCTGACCTGGACAGGGAAGACAAAGATAAAATTCGAACATTCGATGCAATAGATTCGATCAGCCCCCAAAGTCTGCTCACCTATTCGATTACCCAAAGAATTTTGCAAAAAGAAGCTGATGGCAAAGGCGACTTTGACACACGCGAAGCTTTGAGATTTATCCTCAGCCAAAGCTATGACCTTCGGGAAGCAAGCAGAATCGACACCCCCAGTAATCCCAGCGAACCTTTCTCCGACATCCGACTTGACGTGGATAGCAGGCTTGTGGATCCCCTGTTACTAAACTTTGATTCTACTTATGATATAAACGATAAAGTTTTAAAAACTTTTAATTTCCAAGTTGGTTTTAGGCCTATGGATGCTCTTACACTTTATGCTGAAAGGCGATTCACCCGTAGAGGCGATGTATCTACCGTAGGAACACTGGATTGGGATTTTCAAAAAGGATGGAATTTCAAAGCCAGCACAAGGCTGGATGAAAAAACCGCGACCCATCGGGAAAGTAATTTAAGTTTGTTGTATGATGACCCGTGTCAATGTTGGGGATTTAATTTTGACTTTATTCACCGAAACAACTTCAACAGCACATCAGGCACTAGTGCAGGGGCCAAAGAAACCAGGTTTATCTTAGGAATTACATTTCGTGGACTGGGCTCCATCAGCTCAGGAACTAAAGAAAAATTTATTCATAGAAGTTTTGACCCTATCAAATGAGTGATTCAGCAAATTTATCAAAAATGGCTTTGGAATCGGGTGCAATACGCCTTAGCCCGGAAAAGCCGTTTACCTGGGCATCAGGTTACAAAATGCCCATCTATAATGATAACCGCCTCCTATTAGGAAAAGCGGAGTATCGGTCTTTCATCGCCCAAATATTTGAAAAATACTTAGATACATCTGTAGCAAACCTCGATGTCATTGCAGGTACTGCTACCGCGGGAATTCCTCATGCAACAACATTGGCAGACAGACTTGGCAAACCTCTTATTTATGTGAGAGCCGCCACAAAATCTCATGGTATGGGTAACCAAATTGAAGGCCCACTGTCTCCCGGCCAAAACGTTTTGTTAATAGAAGACCTTATTTCAACAGGTGGAAGTGCCATCAATGCAGTGAATGCAATTCGCAAAGCAGGAGGAATTGTAGAACATTGCCTAAGCATTTTTACTTACGGATTCAGCGAGGCACAGCATCGTTTTGATGAAATAAATTGCAAATACCGCTCCATCCTCACATTCCCAGACCTGCTAAAGGAAGCCCAATCCATGCAATTATTGTCAAACGAACACATCGAGTCTCTTCAGGTCTGGCATAAAGCCCCCTTTAAATGGGCAGAAACTAAGGGATTTTAGTCTTCAATCCGATTTGAAACCCTTCCAGGTTTCACCTGCCCCAAATTACTCAAGTTTTACCCATATTGATATTGACATAACCCTTTATAAATAATAGTATGCACGTTTCTTACTAGGGGAATTTCTCCTATTGATTTTTTAAATTATGATGCTTTTTTCGTGAAAGGATTAAACCTTTTAAGAATAAGGCTTTTATTATCAGCAAAATTCCCGGAATATACTATTCCTTAATTGCTAGAAATTCTTTGGAGGTTTGTTTAGATGCCCAAATTAGAAGTTGGTCCAATCGGTTTACTTCCCCCCTCTGCTGCAAGAATGGGTATATTCCAACCTGAGCAGGGATCGGGTATGGAGTTGGTGGAAGGAGAGCATGTCCCCACCGATGAAGCAATCGATAAGGCAGCCCGTGAAATATTGTCACGACGGAACCCCACCCTTTTTCCAGGGCCTATGATCGTGTGGGGTTGGAATGATGAAACCATGCACAAAGCTGAATTGGCTATGGAGCTGCGCAATGAGGTTCCCGGCATGAATGTCATTACCATGCCCGACTACCGACCCATTTACCCTAAAATTGATCCTGAATGGGTAATCAATCCATGTCATCCAAACTTGACCATTCAGCATAATAAAATCGAAACTTGTATATTAATTGGTGTCCACTGTCATTTTGCCAATATTACTCTAAAGATGATCCGTGCAAATACCAATTGCTACACCATGGCATTCTGTCAATACGATGGTCATGAAGATGCCCTCATTTCTCTTCGAGACATTAATGGCGAAAAACTTCAAAAAGTAACGGCAGCCATTCGCAAGCTGAGAAAAGAAGGCTTCGAGTGTTGGGGGGAATCAAAAGAAGGCAAGGCAGAACTGGAAGATATTGCAGAGCGTAAAGCGGCTGCTAAAGTCCCGGCAAAAGAGGAAACTACCCTATTTATGGGTGAACTTGAGCAAGGTTTGGATGAAAATGCAGAATAATTTTTAGTTCTGCATTTATAAAACCCAAAAAATAATCAAAACAAAAAGCCCACTTATATTTTTAGTGTAAGTGGGCTTTTTTTGTGTTTTTTCAATTTCCCATTGAATAAAAAACCTCAATCAAATCATACCCAATTTGCTTATTATTAATAACATTGACAGATAAAAATAATCCACTATCCTAAATATTCAAACCATGAAAAGAATTTCTAAAACCATTTTTTTGGGCTATATGAGTAAGAAAAGCACATTTTATATCCCATCTAGTCATTCCAAATACGTAATAGGAGGTTGATGTGCGCGCATTGGTCATCGATGATTCCAGAGCCATAAGAATGATTCTGGGACAGATTCTAAAAGCTTTGAAATTTGAAGTCTTCAATGCAGGCCATGGCCTGGAAGCCTTGGAAAAATTAAAGGAGACCGGCCCTGTTGAATTGGCATTGGTGGATTGGAATATGCCTGAAATGAATGGGTATGAATTCGTATGTGAAGTTAGAAAAGACGATCAATATAAGGATATGCGGCTAATGATGGTCACCACCGAAACTGAAATGTCACAGGTAATAAAGGCGTTAGAGGCTGGGGCGAACGAGTATGTGATGAAACCGTTTACCAAGGAAATGATTGTTGAAAAACTAACAATTATGGGTTTATCGGTTGAATAAAGAAAAAATTCTTAGCTACTTGTGAAATAAGGAACAGCATGGCCATCAACCCAGCAGACTTTGATTATATAAGCAAAATAGTAAAGGAAGAATCAGCAATCGTCCTTGAGAAGGGAAAGGAATACTTGGTTGAATCCAGGCTAATGCCTTTGGTGCACCAGGAAAAACTGGAAACCCTGGCAAACCTGGTCCAAAAAGTAAAAGCTCAACCAAGAGGGGAGCTTCGAGATACGGTGATCGAAGCCATGACCACCAATGAGACTTCTTTCTTTAGAGATATTCACCCTTTTGAAACATTAAAAAAAGAAATCTTTCCCGATTTAATGGAAAAAAGGAAAGACAAAAAGGAATTAAATATTTGGTGTGGAGCAAGTTCAAGTGGCCAGGAATGCTACTCCTTAGCGATGATTCTCAGAAATCAATTTCCCGCTCTCAATTCCTGGAAAATTTCTTTTGCCGCCAGTGATATTTCCAACCAAATGTTAAATCGTTGCCGAAGTGGAATTTATAGTCAGTTGGAAATCAACCGCGGCCTACCAGCACCATTAATGGTTAAATATTTTGAACGGCTGGGAACAGAGTGGCAGGTGAAAGAGGAATTAAGGAAAATGATCCAATTTCGCATCACTAATCTTTCAGAAAAATGGCCCCATATGCCTGCTCTGGATTTAATAATGATGCGCAATGTTCTTATTTATTTCGATGTCGAAATGAAAAAAGATATTTTGGGGAGAGTCCGCAAATTGCTCAAACCTGACGGATACCTTTTTCTTGGAGCTGCCGAAACGACTCTGAATCTAGACGAAAATTTCGAAAGAATGCCTTACAAACAATCCGGTTGTTACCGCTTAAAACAAGGCTAACTCATGCAAAAATTTGAAAACGAAATTTGTCATTACACCGAAGACATCTGGAAATCAATACTCGATTTGGATGTAAAACAATCTGAAGACTCTTTTTGCCAACTAGGGGGAGAAAGCATTCTCGCTGGCTGTGTGCAAATTACCGGATCATGGGAAGGAGCGGTGGCCTTGGACTGCCCCGTTGAACTTGCAAAAAAAGTAGCCTCCATAATGTTTCAGTTGAAAGAAGATGAAACAACCACCGATCTGGTAGAGGATGGGCTGGGCGAGCTAACCAATATGACAGGTGGCAATATAAAATCTTTGCTACCAGAACCCTGCTATTTATCACTCCCTGCGGTAACCATGACACAACATGGACTCAGGATCCCCGGCAGCGAGCTGGTATCAACCGTTACCTTTAAATGTTGGGGTTACAATTTCAGAGTCTCTGTACTCAAGAAAATAGAAAAAAGCTAGCAGGAATTACAATTTTCACTCACTCCGTTTTAGAGTTTATTGATGCAATTTCTTGAAAGCGAAATCGAGCAATACAACAAACTGGTCTGGGCTACTCTTCTTGGCTTTGACATCCAACCAGAACCAGGTTCATTCAATTTACCTTCCGGAGAAATAGTCACAGGGAGCGTTCAGGTTACCGGAAAATGGAATGGGGTAATCAGTCTTTACCTATCCTCACCATTGGTAGCCCGAGTTACTGAAAAAATGTTTTCTCTGGACTCCGGCCAATCCACTCCAGATACAAAAAAAGATGCTATCGGTGAAATGATCAATATGATCGGCGGAAATATTAAATCCATGCTGCCGCAGCCAAGTTCTCTTTCCACGCCTGTTTTTGCTATGGAAGGACAAAGTCAACAATTTCCCTTTACTAAAAAGGTGACGCAATGCAAGTTTGTTTGCGACGGCGATCCATTTGTACTTTCGTTGCACGAGCAGGTGCAAGATCCATTAGAAAAATAAAACCGGGTTTTTAGGGGGGAATCAGGTCTTGCACTAAATACCGGTATGTTCGCCGAGTTCCTTATCAACAGCTTCGGCATTTTGCGAGTTGTAACGGACCAAATTGGTAAGATGTTCGTAGCTTTCCAGATCAATTTCATTAAATTCGACAGCCAGCTCCTGATCGGTTAACCGCCCCGCCCTTCCCTTGCATTTTATAAAACCTCTATATTTGCCTCTATTTTGATCATAAAGAAGTTAGAAGAAAAAACAAGTGGAACACAAACTTCCTTCAGGCAAACAAAAAACCCTATTAAACCACTATAAACAAATAGGTTATATAGTTTTCATCCAGAAATAGAATCATTAGAATTACATAAGATTTTCTGCTTATCCACCTTGACATGAAGCGATTCCAGTCTTATTTAGCAACCAGTTGGACAAACTAATACATCCATTTACTCAATCAGGTAAATTTAAAAGTATTTATAAAGAAAGGAATCATTAAATGGGAAAGATCGTAGGTATTGATTTGGGCACCACAAATTCAGTGGTAGCCGTAATGGAGGGTAGCGATCCAAAAGTTATCCTTAACGAAGAAGGTAGCCGAACCACCCCTTCCGTAGTTGCATTCACAAAAGAAGGTGAAATTCTGGTAGGTCAGGTGGCGAAACGGCAGGCAATCGCTAATCCGGAAAACACGATTTTCTCCGTCAAAAGGTTCATGGGTCGTTCTTTGAATGAAGTTTCAGAAGAAATGAAAATGGTCCCTTATGAAGTCGTGCAAGGTGGTAAAGGCGAAGTGAGAATCAAGGCGGGAGATAAATCTTACACCCCTCCCGAAATTTCAGCGATGATTCTTCAAAAACTTAAAAAATCCGCCGAAGCTTATCTTGGGCAACCTGTCACGGAAGCGGTTATCACTGTTCCCGCATATTTTAATGATGCTCAAAGGCAGGCTACAAAAGATGCAGGAAAAATTGCCGGTCTCGAAGTAAAGCGAATCATCAATGAGCCCACCGCATCCGCATTGGCTTATGGTTTGGATAAAAATAAAGATCACACAATCGCTGTTTATGACTTCGGTGGGGGAACTTTCGATGTTTCTATTTTGGAAGTCGGCGACAACGTTGTAGAGGTAAAAGCTACGCACGGAGATACCCACCTAGGTGGTGACAATTTCGACCAACGTATTATCGACTGGCTGGTTGCAGAGTTCAAAAAAGATCAGGGAGTTGACCTTTCAAAAGACAACATGGTTCTGCAACGATTAAAAGAAGCTGCAGAAAAAGCCAAGATGGAACTTTCTACCACAAACGAAACAGATATCAACCTTCCGTTCATTACCGCAGACGCATCGGGACCTAAGCATTTAAACGTCAAGCTCTCCCGAGCTAAATTTGAATCGATGGTGGACGATCTGATCGAAAAGTCCAAAACCCCCTGTGTTCAGGCTATGAAAGATGCGGGAATCAAGGCAGACCAGGTTCATGAAGCCATTCTAGTTGGTGGTTCTACAAGAATTCCTAAAGCCCAGGATCTGGTTAAGAACTTATTTGGCAAAGATCCTCATCGTGGAGTTAATCCAGACGAAGTTGTAGCTCTGGGTGCCGCGGTACAAGCTGGCGTTCTATCAGGTGACGTGAAAGACATTTTATTACTCGATGTCACACCATTGTCTCTCGGAATTGAAACCATGGGCGGTGTAACCACCCGGCTTATAGACCGAAATACAACCATCCCGACTCGAAAGGCAGAAACATTTTCTACAGCGGCTGATAACCAGCCATCCGTAGAAGTTAACGTCATTCAAGGCGAACGGGAAATGGCCAAAGACAATCGATCCATTGGCAAGTTCCACCTCGATGGTATTCCACCTGCACCGCGAGGAATGCCACAAATCGAAGTGACCTTTGATATCGATGCAAATGGCATCCTGAATGTCACTGCTAAAGATAAAGGGACTGGCAAAGAACAAAAAATCACCATCACGGATTCTACCGGTCTATCGGATACGGAGATCGAAAATATGGTGAAAGATGCTGAAGCTAATGCCGAGGCAGATAAAGAACGTCGCGAAAAAATCGATGTTAAAAATCAGCTCGACTCTGTTATCTACAACCTTGAAAAAACCCTTAAAGATAATAAGGATAAATTCAAGGAAGAAGATATCAAAGAAGCGGAAGCGGCTATGGAAGAAGCCAAAGGCCAACTTGAAGGTGAAGCCGATGCAATGAAAGAACAAATAGAAAAGGTCAATCAAATTGCCCACAAACTCGCTGAAGTTATGTATTCCCAAACCAAGGACGAACCGGGTGAAGGAGGAGATTCTGGCGATGCGGGCGATGCGGGCAATGCAGATGCATCAGGTGCTGAAGGCGAACAAGCAAAAACCGAAGATGATGTCGTCGATGCTGAGTTCGAAGATATAGGCAAAAAATAAACCCACCTAACCCTCCCGGCACAACCGGGAGGGTTATTTTTTTAGAAAATAACCACCATGGCAAAGAAAAAAGCAACTTCTCAAAAAGAGGAAGAACCGGCTATCAATATTGTTGATCGACGCTCCGCCTTAATGGAAGAAGATGAAATAGATGAATTAAGCGAACAGGAAGAAAGACTGCCTTCCTACGTAGAAAAACTCAAAAAAGAAGCAGAAGAAAAGGATCAAAAACTAAAGGACTATATCGCCGCCTACAAAGAAAAAACAGCGGAGGATGATGGGTTTAGGAAACGTCTTGAAAAGGATAACGATGTCCGACTCGATCAGTTCAAAGCCAATTTGTTTTCCAGGCTGGTCCCAATATTGGACAATTTAAATCGAGCCATCGAGGCCGCCAATACGAACCAGGATTTTGATGGATTAAATCAAGGGGTAGAGATGGTGTCCAAACAATTCAGTCGTGAACTAAAAAATAACAATGTCGAAATCATTGAGGCTAACAACCGAAAGTTTGACCCAAAAACTGACGAAGTCTTTCTGACTGAAGAAACAGATGACCCTGAAAGAGATAATATGATTGTACAGGAACTCGAACCGGGCTATATTTTCAAAGACAAACTAATCAAAGCCGCAAAAGTAAAAGTGGCTCAATTAAAAACCTGAATGCACCTGCCTCGGTCGAGAGCAAGCACCCCTTTCCCTAAACTGTCATCATGAGTCAACGCGATTACTACGAAGTTCTTGAAGTTTCTAAAAGTGTCAATGAAGCAGAACTCAAAAAGGCCTACCGGCAAAAAGCGCTGAAGTTTCACCCCGATAAAAATCCTGGAGATAAACAAGCAGAAGATAACTTCAAAGAAGCTTCAGAAGCTTACGAAGTGTTAAAGGACCCAGAAAAACGACAAATATACGATCAATATGGACATGAAGGATTAAAGGGAAATGGGTTCAATGGATTCAGCGGATTCGACGATATCTTCTCCCAATTCGGCGATATTTTTGGTGATTTCTTCGGGGGAGGTGGAGGGCAAAGGCAACGAACCGGCGCTGACCTGCGCCTGGATATTCGCATCAATTTTAACGAAGCCGCTTTTGGCACTGAAAAAGAAGTCGAAGTAGGAAAACATGAGTCATGTGGAACCTGCAAAGGGTCAAGGTCTAAACCGGGCCATTCTCCGCAAACTTGCCGGACCTGTCGAGGAACTGGGCAAGTGGTGCGGGCTCAAGGTTTTTTCAGCGTGCAATCCCACTGCCCTGATTGTAGAGGCGCCGGGCAAACAATAACTCACCCCTGTGATGAATGCCGCGGCGAGGGTCGTGTCAGAATTAATAAAAATTTATCCATCAATATTCCCGCAGGCGTCGATGATGGGGCTCGCCTAAGATTAAAAAACGAAGGAGAGTCCGGCCCACAAGGTCTACCTCCGGGAGATCTCTATGTCATCATCCATGTTGCTCAACATGAATTTTTTCATCGCGAGGAAGATGATATTCACTGCAAAATGACTATCACCTTCGCACAAGCAGCTTTAGGTACTGACATTGAAATATCTCTATTAGAAGAAAATAAAAAGAAAGTCATTTCTGTTCCCGCAGGAATCCAAAATAATGGAAACTATCGTATTTCAGGTGCGGGAATACCCAGACTTCGCGGGGGAGGCAGAGGGGATCAGATTATCCACTTCTCAATTGAAACCCCAAAAAGTTTAAACAAACGACAAAAAGAACTTTATAAAGAGCTTGCAGAAATAGATGGGCACTCCTTCACCGATACGTTAAAAGGTTTGTTTCAAAAATTAAAAATGTAATTTTATCACTCTACCAGGAGAGGCTTAAAAATACGGACTGGCTCTTTTATTGGTTTTTTAACCAAATAAACTCCTACTTCATTTCTTTCTTCCTTAAAGGCTTGTTCAGGCAAAAACGCCAGAATTTTTTTCTTACCATTTATATTCATTACAGCAGATTCCGCTTGGAAGATTCCATTCACCGCAACCAGCGCCTGCCACTTTTTCTCATCAACGACTCCAGCTAATTCCCCCTGGACAATAGCTGGCAAAACATCCGGTTGGGTTTGAACTTGATATCCGGTGCTAATCGAAACTCGAATTTCTTCTAAGGGTTCAACCTGAAATTTTGATACCGCTTGGTCAAATATTTTTTTACCTGTCACACCTAACAATCTGAAGCTGTTCCAATCTTTAAATTTTCCAAACAATTGTTGTTTTTTTTTCACTCCTGCCTGCAAATAAGGTTTTAAATCATTTGGAACTATATAAGCTGTTCGCTCAATATCTTTTATAATTCTTTTTCTCTCAACCTCCGAATCCTTAAAAAGCGAATAACCCACGATTTCCCAGGGAATTTTTATTCCCAACACATCTGCAAGAGTGGGAATAATATCTTCAGAAGTGGCAGGAATATCACTAATTTCCCCAATATTCTGATTGGGAAGTTTAATAAAAAGAGGGACGGGTGCAATATCACCTAAATTTTTATATCGAACTTCTCTTCGCAGCCCATTTTCTTTTATATGAACTCCGTGATCTGCAGACAAAATGAACAAGGAAGAATCGAAAATCTTCATAGCATCCAGTCGGTCTAATATTTTTCCAAGAAAGTGATCTGTATATGCCACTTGATTTAGAAATTTTTGATATTGAATGTGGGTCAACCATTCATACTCTTTCCATGTTCCACCTTTAGAGGCTTTTTGATCCAAACCAATTAGATCGAATTGACCTGAAAAATCATATTTTTTCCCTGAAGACAAAAAACGATAAGGCATATGCGGAAGTAATATATGCAAAAAATAAAATGATTTTTTCTGCTCTTGATCTATCGCCTCAAGAAATTCTTCTATCAACTCTTCCCGTCCTTCCACTAACTCTTTCCTAAATTCAGATTCAAACAAGGGAATATTAAATTCTTTCCTAACAAAGTTCTTAGGCTTTTTTTCACCTCTGCCTTGCTTTGACTTGTTGTCCCAAAAACCTTTGTAGCTTTGAGAAATTCCCGGAACACCAAATTTGTTTGCCTGTGGAAAAATCAAATTTAAAAAGATAGCAGTCATATCCATCCAAAATATTTTGACATCTTCAAAGCCTTTAGTTTCATGTTGGTTTTTACATATATGAGGAGGACATAATCGGAGCGCAGATTCATAGCCATGAACCTGATAATCATGACCCATCAAAGTAAACAAATTATTTGGGAAATTCCTATAAGTACCCAACCTTGAATCTTTTTGGGACATCCCAGTTAGGGCACTCATCACAGCATGTCCGGTCCAAGCATAATTGGTAGACGTATTTCTAAACCAGTGAGAGGTTCCAGCCAACCGGTTGAAATTTGGATAAGCAGTTTCATCAATCAACAAGCCCTCATTCAACAATGAAGATAACGGAAATTCATCGAATAAGATGAAAATAACTGGAGTTTCACCTGCAATAGAAATTTTTGGGAATTGGGTTTCCTCGATTTTAGGAAAGGCCTGCACAAAAATTTTGGGAGGAAATAAAAATAAAATGGGAAACACAAGGATTGCCGGAGAAATATATTCCAAAAACAGTCGAGGCCCCGAATACTTTAGATAAGCCCAGGTTAACAGTAAGGAAATAAGCCCTACAGAAATAAAAGAAACCCATATATCATCCCCTGAATATTTCTTAGCCAGCGGTAAAAGAATCAGGGCAATTAATACTCCAATAATAATAATTCCCCCCAACCTTAGCTTTTTTCCAAATATATAAAAAAGAAGGGAGAACACCGCGGCGATAATTAGCGGAAAGACAATGGAAACCATTCCAATTAAAACAAGAAAATCTGTTGGTTCTGACTTATGCGCTAAAAAGAAATTGGGTTCTTTGGAAAGGACATCATATAATGGACTCAAAGCCAATGCGGCAAGAACAAAAATATGAACAAAAGTTTTTTTCTGAGTGATCATCAACCAGAAAACCTAAAATTTTTTATGTCAATTGTATGCTTATAAATCCACTACAACAAGAAAGTTTTTTGGAACCTAAAGAATGAAGCTTATATTTATTTTGTTTTTTTTATTCGCACTATCCGTCAATCCCGCATATAGCTATCTAGATCCTGGTGCAGGCAGTATGCTTGCACAACTTATCATGGGAGGGATTGCAGGCTTGATGGTAATATTTAAACTTTATTGGGCAAAATTTAAAAGTATCTTTGTCAAAAACAATTCGTCTTCTAAAAAAGAATAATCCCCTCAAACGGAGTAACCCCATTGAGCCTCCTACCTGACCCTGCTTCGTTTCGAGACCCTGGTGGTAGAATCTTCAAAAAAGATAACCATATATTCCGACTGATTTTTGAACATGGTGCCAAAGACTACGAAACAGTTCGAGATACAAATTTCCCCGAAAAAATGGCTGAGCTTGATAAATTCATTAAAGCTCAGGAAGTCAACCCTGAAATTCTTGAAAGTCCCAGCCTGAAACCATCATTTGTATTGGAACACCCCATTCTTCCCTTTGTCTCCTACCCTTACGAATGGTCCTTTCCAATGTTAAAAAAGGCTGCCTTATTGCATCTGGAGCTTCAAATTAAAGCGTTGGAAGAGAATCTAATGTTCTCCGATGCAAGTGCATATAATATTCAATTTAAGGGACCTCATCCTATTTTTATTGATTGGCTTTCTCTTCGGCCTTATCAACAAGGACAAATCTGGAATGGTCACCGTCAATTTTGCGAGCAGTTTTTGAATCCGCTGCTATTACGAAGTCACTTAGGTGTATGTCATAATTCGTGGTTCCGAGGAAACTTAGAGGGGATTCCAACTGATGATCTCAATAAACTTTTACCTTGGTATAAAAAGATTTCCCGAAATGTATTTTTACACGTAGTTCTACCCGTTAAAATGAACAGCCTTGCGCAAAACGAAAATTCCAAATCACTTTCCAAACTGAACTCAAACCTTCCAAAAGCTTCCTTGAATAATATTTTCAAGAATCTTCAATTATGGATAAACAAATTACAACCACTCTCTTCCTCCAGTTCCACATGGAGTAACTACGATTCCATGCACTGCTATGAACAAGAAGAGGTGATAAAGAAACAACAATTTATTTCAGAATTTATGAAAAGCACTAAGCCTACAACAGTATGGGATCTCGGTTGTAACAAAGGGGAATATTCTGAAATTGCCCTTAAAGAAGGAGCACAGTATGTTATCGGTTTTGATTATGATCAGTCCAGCCTTGAAAAAGCCTTCGACCGAGCCGAGAAAAATAATTTAAACTTTCTTCCCTTATTCCTTGACGGAGCCAATCCAAGTCCGGATCAGGGCTGGAACAGCCAGGAAAGACCGGGTTTCTTGCGACGAAAAAATGCTGATGCCGTATTGGCACTGGCATTCGAACATCACCTTGCAATAGGAAGAAATATTCCATTATCAGATTTAATTGACTGGATAACCGGCCTGGCCCCCAGGGGTGTAATTGAATTTATCCCTAAAAAAGACCCCAATCTTCAAAGAATGCTCAGCCTACGAGAGGATATATTTCCAAACTACACCGAAATAAATTTTCGAAGTATTCTTAAGACAAAATGTCGAATCATTCGCGCAGAAATTGTTTCGCAAATGGGTCGCACTCTTTATTGGTATGAAACCTCGAAACAATAGAATATTAAATCCCCCCTATATTATCTTTCCTAGTGGTTTATGCACTTTATTCCACAAACGTTAACGAGTCCTCATTAAGTTTTTTTAATTCTCCTTTAACATCAATTTAATTTTCAGATTCTACTCTTATATATAAGTTAAATAGAAACTTACAAGACGCTTGTCTTTTATATAATTTTTAATGGAGGGAATCATGACCACTTATAGGAAAAAATATTTTCTTGCTGCATTTTTTGTTTTGTTTTTAAGTTTCCCGGTTTTCAGTGGAATAAGTTTCAATTCTGCTTTTGCCCTAAGCGGTAAAGTGAATCCCGTTGGAACCAATTTAATTGTCGAAATAGCTAAAAAGCAAAATCCAGCGGTGGTGTTCGTCACATCCAAAACAAAGTTTCAACCAGCCAAAGCCAATCCACAACAACACCGAAGGCCCTTTGGTCAACCGGGTCCCTTTGGTGCTCCTAGCCCGTTCCCACAACCACCCGCACCGGGAAATGGATCAGGAACTGGATTCATCATTGATAAGGAAGGATACATCCTTACAAATAATCACGTTGTAGACAATGCTGATGTAATCAATATAACTTTACAAAACGAAAAAGAATATGAAGCAGAATTAATTGGCTCCGACTCCAAAACGGATATTGCACTTCTAAAAATTATCAGGCAATCCGGCGAGAACGCAGACTTTCCATATTTAACCCTGGCGAACTCGGAGAAAGTGGAAGTTGGCGAATGGGTCGTGGCTATTGGCAATCCATTTGGGCTCTCTCACACTGTTACCACTGGAGTGGTCAGCGCAAAAGCACGAAATATTGGAGCTGGACCTTACGATGAATTCATTCAAACAGATGCCTCCATAAATCCGGGAAACAGTGGCGGCCCGCTGCTCAACATGGATGGAGAAGTCATTGGTATCAACACCGCAATATTTTCCAGAACCGGAGGCAATGTTGGAATTGGGTTTACCATTCCGATCAACATGGCGAGTGATATCCTTGATGAACTAAAAAAAGATGGCAAAGTAACACGCGGTTGGCTGGGAGTCATGATTCAAAAAATAACCCCGGAGCTGGCCGAAACATTCAAACTATCTGACTCCCATGGGGCTCTTGTCAACGATGTTGTTCCCAACGGACCTGCATTTAAGGGTGGACTCAAAAGAGGAGACATCATCGTTAGGTTCAATGGGAATGAAATCCATTCTGTAGAAAACCTACCCAAACAGGTTGCCGCTGTTGAACCGGGAAAATCTGTGAAAGTGGATATAATTCGTGATGGCAATAAAAAAACGCTAGACATTACTTTGGACAAAATGCAGGAAGAGAAACGAGCTTGAGTCCCCGCAGGGTTGCGTCTTGGGGGAATATTCGTGGACGCCAAAAGTATGGTTCCTCTACGAATGCCGATCAATTCCCCAAGGCGGAATCCGTCTGCTGAAATGCAGGCAAACCTCCGAAAAGGGAGCTGTTGTCAAGCCAGCTCCCTTTTTTTATAGAAACTTTATTTCAGAAGCTTTATTTCAGAAACTGACTGTGTGGGAGTTCGGTATTTTTCATGAGATATTGATCAACAGATCGCGCGGCCTCTCGGCCTTCAGCGATGGCCCAGACCACAAGAGATTGTCCACGGGTCATATCCCCTGCCACAAAAACGCCTTCGGCACTGGTCATTTTGTTTTCATCGCAGGAAACATTTTCCCTCGCATCCAGTTCAAGCGCCAGCTCCTGCACCATTCCTTCGTGAATAGGATGGACAAAACCCATCGCCAAAAGAACCAGCTCAACATCCAACTCAAACTCGGAGTCTGGCACTTCATTCATTGAGGCTCGACCCGTTTTAGGATCCGGATCACCAAAAACCATTTTCACCCCATGAATTTTAGAAACCTTACCGTCCTTGCCGGTCAATTTTTTAGTGGCAACGCAATATTCTGTAATCTTATCTTTTCCTTCCCGCTCATTCGCTTCTTGGTGCGAAGAAGAAACCCGGAAAGTTTTCGGCCATTGTGGCCACGGGTTATTATCGGTTCGCGAACGCGGAGGCTCTGGAAGAAGTTCGAATGTTGTCACGCTTTTAGCCCCTTGCCTGAGAGAAGTACCCACACAGTCTGAACCCGTGTCCCCACCGCCGATGATTAAAACATTTTTACCCGTTGCCGTGATGGAAATGTCATCAGGAATGATGTCTCCTTCATTACGTTTGTTTTGCTGCGGCAGAAATTCCATCGCAAAATGAACACCTTCCAATTCTCTCCCCTCAACAGGCAAATCTCTTGGTTTTTGCGAGCCGCCACATAACACTACAGAATCGTATTCATCTTTTAATTCCTTTGCCGGCTTATCTACGCCGATATGCACTCCGGTCTTAAAAACAACTCCTTCATCCCGCATTAGATTTATTCGGCGTTTTACAATTTCTTTATCCAGCTTGAAATGAGGAATGCCGTACATGAGCAGTCCGCCAATGCGATCATCTTTCTCAAAAACAGTCACTTCATGGCCGACCGAGTTCAGTTGCGCTGCGCACGCCAGACCCGCTGGACCTGAACCGACAACGGCAATTTTCTTTCCCGTTCTACGTGCTGGAGGTTTTGCTTGAATAAAACCCTCTTCAAAACCTTTTTCAGCAATCATCTCCTCGATATTACAAATAGTCACCGCTGGCTCACTAATGCCCAGCACACAAGCCCCTTCACAGGGAGCCGGACAGACCCGACCCGTAAATTCTGGGAAATTATTTGTCTTCAGCAAAAGTTCCACCGCTTCTTCGTAACGCCCACGATAGACCATATCGTTCCAATCGGGAATCAAATTCCCCAGAGGACAACCCGTATCACTTTGACAAAAGGGCACACCACAATCCATGCAACGCGCACCTTGCTCTTTATATTTATCTTCCGGGAAAGGAGCGTAACATTCTTTCTGATCCTTCAACCTTTCCTCAACCGGGCGACCCGGCGGGGTCTCCCGTTCAAATTCCATGAATCCTTTAATTGCGCCCATCTAAACTATTATTCTCCTGTATCAATTATTTTTCAGGCAACTTGCAATTCGTTCTGCTTTTTGTTTTTACGTTCTTCAATAACTCGCCTGTAGTCGGTTGGATAAACTTTTACAAATTTCGGCAGGGTTTCTTCCCATTCATCCAGTATTTTTTTGGCAACCGCACTTTGAGTCGATTGAAAATGTTCCTCGATCAAGGATTTTAATTGTTGGACATCTTCCGCTTCATCCACATTCACCAAATCAACTGCATTCTTATTGCAATGGATTTCAAATTCGTTGTCACGATCCAGCACATACGCCAATCCACCGCTCATACCTGCAGCAAAATTTCTGCCTGTGGAACCGAGCACGACAACGACACCTCCGGTCATGTATTCGCATCCATGATCGCCCACTCCTTCGACAACCGTTTGCGCACCACTATTACGAACTGCAAAACGTTCCCCGGCGACTCCTCGAAAAAAGGCTTTACCAGAAACCGCACCATAAAGCACCGTATTACCAATTAGAATATTATCTTCTGGCACAAGTGTGGATTCTTTAGGTGGATAAATAAATATTTTGCCACCAGACAGTCCTTTTCCTACATAGTCATTTGCATCCCCTGAAAGACCAAAGGTCACCCCCGGGGCAAGAAAGGCGCCAAAGCTCTGGCCTGCAGACCCTTTAAAACCAAATTGAATCGTATCAGCAGGTAGTCCTTCTTCACCATGCTTCTTAGAAATATGATAGCTGAGCATAGCTCCGGTAGCTCGATCGGTATTTACGATAGGAAACTCACCATAAACCTGGGTTTTATTATCGAGGGCCAGGCGGCTCTTTTCTATCAATTGATGGTCCAGGACATTATCCATATCTCCGCTTAAGTCTTGTGTACGAATATTTCTCAACGCGACCTTTTCATCCACTTCCGGTTTGAATAAAATTTTGCTGACGTCCACGCCACTTGCTTTCCAGTGACCGGTCGCTTCTTCCCCTTCCAGTAGTTCTACCTTGCCAATCAAGTCACCAAATTTTCTAATTCCTAACTCGGCCATGATTTCTCTAACCTCTTCAGCAATGAACTTGAAAAAGTTGACAACATAGTCTGCCTTACCTGTAAATTTTTTCCGGAGAGCAGGATCTTGTGTTGCAATCCCCACGGAACAGGTGTTGAGATGACATTTTCTCATCATGATGCAACCCATTGTCACCAGAGCTGTAGTAGAAAATCCAAATTCATCAGCACCTAAAATTCCGCCGATCACAACGTCGCGCCCTGTTTTAAGCTGCCCATCCACCTGAACGCAGATGCGTCCCCGAAGATCGTTAAGCACTAGAATCTGCTGGGTTTCGGAGAGACCCAACTCCCATGGGAGGCCGGCATGTTTGATCGAAGTCTGAGGGGAGGCACCTGTACCACCATCGTGCCCAGCAATGAGCACGCCTTCAGCGTGCGCTTTAGATACCCCCGCTGCAATGGTGCCCACACCTGCTTCTGCAACAAGCTTAACACTCACCCTGGCATCGGGGTTTGCATTATGAAGGTCAAAAATCAGTTGCTGCAAATCTTCAATAGAATAAATATCATGATGTGGAGGAGGTGAAATTAACCCCACACCAGGAGTCGAATGTCTGATCTTAGCAATGTACTCGCTGACCTTATGTCCCGGCAACTGCCCGCCTTCACCCGGCTTTGCCCCTTGTGCAACCTTTATCTGCATTTCATCTGCATTGGCAAGATAAAAACTGTTTACCCCAAATCGACCCGATGCGACCTGTTTGATTTTACTTCGGCGGGAGTCTCCGTTTTCATCCAGTGTGTAACGGACGCTATCCTCACCGCCCTCTCCGGTATTGCTTCTTCCACCCAACCGGTTCATAGCTATCGCCAGAGTTTCATGGGCTTCACGAGAGATCGAACCAATTGACATTGCGCCGGTACAAAAGCGCTTGGTAATCTCCTCTACAGGCTCCACCTCTGCTATTGGAATCGCTGTTGTCTTCTTAAAATTAAAAAGTCCCCTCAACGTACATTGCCGTGTGCTTTCCATATCAGCCTGCTGGGAAAACTTTTTGAATGTTGCGTAATCATTTGAGCGAGTGGCATGTTGCAGCAAACCAATAGCATTTGGGTTGAGCATATGTTTCTCTTCGCCACGCCGCCATTGGTAATGACCTCCAAGTTCCAACAATGTGGAACGGTCACCACTAAAAGCATTTTGATGCCTTGCCAAAGCCTCTTTAGCCAGCACATTCAGAGTAGCCCCGCTCACTCTGGAAGGAGTGCCCGTAAAAAATCGTTCGATGATTTCCTCGCCCAAACCCACCGCTTCAAAAACCTGCGCACCTCTATAACTTTGAATGGTTGAAATGCCCATCTTAGCAATGATTTTAAAAAGGCCTTTTCTAGTGGCTTTAATAAAATTACTGACCGCTGTTTCGGAATCCACTTTTTTAATGTATACCGCCTCATTCGCAATCTCAGCCACCGTTTCATAAGCAAGGTAAGGATAGATTGCACCGGCACCATAGCCAATCAACAATGCAAAGTGCATCATCTCTCGCGCCTCTCCGGTTTCAACGGCAAGTCCTACTCGCGTTCGAGTTCGCTCACGCAATAGATGATGATGAACACAAGCAGTGGCAAGAAGGCTGGGCAAAGCAGCATTATTTGCATCAACCCCTTTATCAGACAGAACCAAAATGGTGGCTCCCTCTTCGATCGCTTTAGAAGCACTTTGGCATAAAGCTTCTAAAGCCTTTTCCATCCCCTTCTCGCCTTCAGAAACCGGGAACAAAGTTGGAAGCACAACAGATTTTAATCCCTCCTGATCGAGCTTGAGGATTTTATCCATCTCTTTACCAGTGAGGATGGGATGCTCCACTTTTAACTTGCGACAATGCTCGGGACTTTCATCCAAAAGATTTCGTTCTTTTCCCAGCGTCACCTCCATCGACATTACCAATTCTTCACGAATGGAATCGATGGCTGGGTTCGTCACTTGTGCAAAAAGTTGTTTGAAATAATTAAATAAGAGTTGCGGTTTTTGCGAGAGAATTGCAAGAGGAGAGTCGTTACCCATTGAGCCGGTGGCTTCCATGGCTGTTCCAATCATGGGCGCCATAATAAACTTGATATCTTCAACGGTATAACCAAATGCAATCTGGCGCGTCAGGAGAGAAGCAAAATCCGGTTCAAACTTATAACTCGATTCCGGCAAGTCTTTGAGATTCACCTGATTTTCTTCAACCCATTTTTTATAGGGTTTTTGAGTCGCAATTGTTGATTTTAGTTCTTCATCAGAAATTATGCGTCCTTCTTTGATATCTACAAGAAACATTTTCCCTGGTTGCAGTCTTCCTTTATATTCCACATTTGCTTCATCCACCGGCACCACGCCTACTTCAGATGCCATAACTACCAGACCGTCTTTAGTTACATAATATCGAGACGGTCGCAGTCCGTTTCTATCGAGCACGGCACCACAAGTTTCGCCATCGGTGAATGCAATAGAGGCCGGACCATCCCATGGCTCCATCATGGATGCATGAAATTCGTAAAACCCACGCTTCTCGTCATCCATTGTCTCGTGTCCACTCCACGGCTCAGGAATCATCATCATCATAGCGTGAGGTAATGAGCGACCGGTCAGAAACAACATTTCCAACGCCTGATCAAAATCAGCCGAATCACTTCCTCCCGGAGCAATGACAGGAAGGATCATATCTATATCTTCAAATAATGGAGATTCGAACATGGACTCTCTTGCATCCATCCAGTTTTTGTTTCCTCGAACCGTATTGATTTCACCATTGTGAGCAATATAACGAAATGGCTGAGCACGACCCCAGGAAGGAAAAGTGTTGGTGCTGTATCGGGAATGCGCCAACGCCAATGCGGATGTCATCTTGGGGTCTTTGATATCAAGATAATAGGTTTCCAGTTGAGGAGCCATCAACTGCCCTTTATATATAAGGGTCTTACTCGATAAGCTGCAGGCATAAAAATTTTCGTTATTGTCATTGAGTCCGGCTCGACGAACCCCCCATGCGGCGCGCTTTCTAACGCAATATAGCCTGCGCTCAAAAGCCAGCTGGTCTTTAACATCTGCCGGGGCACCCACAAAAATCTGTTTGATCACCGGTTCTACCGAACGCGCCTTTACCCCAATCGTGGAATTATCTACTGGAACGTCTCGCCAACCTAAAAGCTCCAAACCTTCCATCAATACGGCCCGTTCCATTATTTCCATACCCTGTTGGGTATCATCCCCTGTGGGCAGGAATACATTCCCCGCAGCATAACGACCCGCCTCAGGCAATTTAATCCCAATTTTGGGGCATTGTTCCTGGAAAAACGCGTCTGGAATCTGGATCAAAATCCCCGCACCATCGCCGGTGAGCTTGTCCGACCCGCAGGCACCGCGATGCTCCAGCTTTTTTAGAATTTCCAACCCCTGAAAAATGATTTCATGGGATTTTTCACCCTTCATATTCATGACAAACCCTACCCCACAACTGTCTTTTTCGTAGGCCGGATCGTAAAGTCCTTGTTTTTTTGGAAAAGCGTGCATATTTAAATAAATTATTGATTTAAAATGGTTTATCTACATTCTCAAATAGCGAAAAAACAACTGTTTTCACAGCAGGAAGACTATATATAGCAATTGCCATGCCTTCGGTATTTATAGCACCAAATCAATACTTTTAATTCAAACCCTATATATTATGTATATTTTATACACTATAAAAGGTAATTATTACACAATTATATTCACATGTTTGGGTTTTGGAGTAAATAACCCGGATGGTTCTTTAACTTAGATATCCTGATTATCACCGAAAGAATTGAGTTTGGGTGAACAGGAATTCTACCTCCGATTGCTCCCTTTTGCATCCAAAAACATTATCTTCCTCATGCGTTAAACTCGCTGAACCCCCCTGTTTGGATTAAAAAGCGATAGGGCTCTGCTTAAATACTTGTATTTTCTATCCTATTTTATTAAAGTGTTTTTATCGCAGTAATTTTTCAAACAGGCACGAGACACAGTGCAAACAAAAAATTCCATGATAGATCATTCCAAAATCCAATTCGATTTGCCCTCGCGCCTGAACCTACGCCTACTACTACCCAAGGCCCTACTTAAAAAGCCTCTACTATAAGTAAACGCTTTTTAGTAACCCCAAACAAATCAGTTTCAAATTTCTTGTTTTTTTGACTTCCGAGGAAAACCTTCCAATCCTGTGGAATTCATATTGATAAACCTTATAATGGAAGGGTATTTTTTTGAAAGGAATTTTCAGCCATGCAACGCGAAAAACTCATTATTTTCGATACCACCTTAAGAGACGGGGAACAATGCCCTGGCGCCAGCCTGAACATCAAGGAAAAACTTGAGATCGCACGGCAGCTGGCACTACTTAAAGTTGATGTGATCGAAGCGGGTTTTCCAGTTGCTTCGCCTGGAGATTTTGAATCGGTCAAACAAATTGCCGAAGAAATTCGCGGCGCGACCATTGCCGGTCTTTCCCGTGCGCTCGAAAAAGATATTGAAGCCACTGCGAAAGCTTTGGAAAAAGCAGAAAAACCGCGTATCCATGTTTTTCTTTCAACCTCTAAAGTGCATCGCGACCATATGGTTGAGAAGGCCAAAGAGGAAATCATTGAAATGGGGGTGAAGGCAGTTTCATTTGCTCGCAAATATTGCGATGACATCGAGTTCTCACCTATGGACGCTACGCGAACGGAAAAAGATTTCCTCGCAGAGGTCATACGCGAAGTGATACAGGCCGGCGCAACAACCGTAAATATTCCCGATACGGTTGGTTACACCATCCCGGAAGAGTTTGCGCAGCTCATTGGATATTTAAAGCAAACCGTGGACAACATCGACAAAGCCATTATTAGTGTGCATTGCCACAATGATCTGGGATTAGCCGTCTCGAACTCTCTGGCCGCAGTGCAGGCAGGCGCACGACAGGTGGAGTGCACCATCAATGGCATCGGTGAACGGGCGGGTAACGCAGCGATGGAAGAAATTGTAATGGCGGTTCGAACAAGAAAGGACTTCTTCAACAATGTGGAGACTAATATTGAAACACGCCATATCCAACCCTGCAGCAAACTGGTCAGCAGCCTCACTGGATTTTTCGTGCAGCGCAACAAAGCCATTGTCGGGAAAAATGCTTTCGCCCATGAATCAGGAATCCATCAACACGGATTCTTAAAACGCAAAGACACTTTTGAGATCATGGATCCCGCAGATGTCGGGGGTGAGGAGTCTGAGCTAGTGATGGGTAAACATTCAGGACGAAACGCCCTGCTAAACAAAGTCCAGGAGCTGGGATACAGTCTGAACCAGGAAGAGTTGAATCGGGTATTTGAGGAGTTCAAAATTCTTGCAGATGAAAAGAAAGAAATTTTTGAAGACGATTTCCATACTCTCATTCAAAAACAGAAGTTCTCAGAAGAACAGCAGATCACTTACAAACTGGGGGCTATCCAAAGTGGCTTTGAAACAGGTAAAGAACCGCATGCGACCGTCACCTTGATAAGTCGCGATGGCAAAGAACATCAAAGCTCTGCCAGCGGCGATGGCCCAGTCGATGCAATTTATAATGCAATCGATAAAATCACCGGGCTGACTTGCAAGCTTCTGGATTACCAGGTGATGGCAAAAACCAAAGGACAGGATGCCCAAGGGGAAGTTACAGTTCGCGTTCAAAATGAAAAACGTGAAGTGCTCGGCAAGGGAGCAGGCGTCAACACGATTGAGGCCAGCGGCTTTGCTTATATCAATGCCATTAACAAACTATTGCTAAAATCTAAATCTGGTCCTGTTGAAGGCAGCGATGTTCCCGGACCCTGAGCAGAAAAATCAAATCCCCTGGCCCCCTTCGTAGAAGGGGGGAGTTTCTATGATCCCCTCTTTTAAAAGAGGGGCTGGGGTGATTTATAACTGCAACTCTTCTTTAATAAAGAGAAACACCTATTTCTGATCGAGACACATTATTCCAGAAACCCAAAACTACGGAACCCTTCGAGTTTAACGATTCCGTTGCACGGGTTTTTGATGACATGTTACAACGCAGTGTGCCCATGTATCAGGAATGCCAGGAACTGGCTGTACACTGGTGCGCCCAATACGCCAAATCCTCCACCTCAATATATGATCTCGGCTGTTCCACAGGAACTCTTCTTTTAAAACTGGCGGAGATTCTGGAAGCTTCAGCAAATATAAAACTGGTAGGCATCGACAATTCTTCTTCAATGCTAAAAAAAGCCGAAGAGACTCTGAAAACTTCTCCCCTGCCTTGTGAGATGGTTGAAGCAAATTTGAACGACAATCTAACCATTGCCAATGCGTCGGTAGTTATCATGAACTACACATTGCAATTTGTTCAACCGGCCAATCGAATCTCTATTCTAAAAAACATATATAACGGATTAGTCCCTGGAGGCTCTCTGGTTCTCATAGAAAAAGTAAAAAGCGAAGTACCCGAACTCAACAAAACCTTCATAGAATTCCACCACCAGTTTAAGGAGCAGAAAGGCTACTCAAAACTTGAAATTTCACAGAAACGGGAAGCTCTTGAAAATGTACTCATCCCCTGGACCGTGGACCAGAACAGGAATCTGGTTAATTCAGCAGGTTTTTCCACGGTAGATCTGTTTTTTAAGTGGAACAACTTTGCTGGCTTTATTGCGTTAAAATAGAAACTATTGTATTCTTAGAAGCTGTTTTTTAAGCTCAAAAGCATCAGATTCACAGCAAATCAGAGGGAGATTTTAAATGCCAAATTATGACCATACTTGTGGAAAATGCAAAAAGGATTTCGTCATTGAGATGAAGATGTCTGAAGTTGACAAGAAAAAGGTCTCCTGTCCTGAATGCGGTTCAAAGAAGGTGACACGCAATGTCACCAACAACTCTTTCTGGAGTGAAAGCATTGACCGCTACAACTACTCAAAAACACAAAACGATTAATTAATAAATATGCTTACTGAAGTTCAACCTGCCACTAAAAATTTCCCCGGTCGATTTGGCGAGCTGGTGCAGTTCCCGTTACAAAGAATTCATATCGAATTGACCAATGTCTGCAATTTTGACTGCACCTTCTGTCCGAAACAGGAGATGACACGTCATTACGAGTATATGGATTTCGAAAGAGTCTGCGGCATCATCGATGAGATTGCTGAATACAAAATGGCAGAAAAAATCACCTTCCATGTTATGGGTGAGCCATTCATGCACCCAAGGTTTTTCGAAATTCTGGAGCACGCAGCTGAACGCGGAGTCAAGACGGGTATCACCACCAACGGAACTTACCTTGATGAGGAAATGGGCATCAAACTTGAGAAGGTCACAGCGTCACAAGTAAACATATCCTTACAGACACCTGATGAAGAGTCTTTCAAGACAAGAAAATCGCGGCGCATGAAGTTCGAGGAATACCATAACCGGATTCTAGAGTTCATAGGCACCTGCCTCAAGCAAGAAAAGCCGCCAAAAATCAAAGTACATTTTTTAAACACTTCTATAAAAAGTGAAGTTCCCGGTGAAGACTGGAGCGTCGGCACTATGAGTGTCATAAACAACGCAAAAGAACTTAGAAAAACTTTCAGCTACTGGGCAAAAGAAGTTCACAAAATCTGCCCTCCAATGAGTGACGAAGAAAAAGCCAATGTCGAAAAGAAAATCGACAAACTTTCTACTTTCAAATGGAACGTGGTAGAAGTCGCGCCCAACATTTTTTTCGAGACCTACATCCTCAATACATGGGGCAATGCCTTTGCTGAGGGTGGTAACGTTGTTCCTTCAAAAACCGGATACTGCAGCGCCTTGAGCGATCACTTCGCAATTCTTTGCAGTGGAGATTTGATCTATTGCTGTGTGGATTACGATGGCAAAACTGCAGCTGGCAATGTATTCGAAAATTCCATCACCGAAATTTTAAACACACAGCCGGTGATAGATGCAGTCGAAGGATTCCAAAACCTGAAAGTCGTGCATCCACATTGCCAAAAATGTTTGGGAGGCAGCACCTGGTTCAAATCTGTTCTCAACCGGGTAGGGTCCATCGTTATCTGGAAATACCTCAAAAACTTCTTTTACAAAAAATCATAATCAAAGTCGGGATGTAGCGCAGCCTGGTAGCGCACTCGCTTCGGGGGTGAGGGGTCGGAGGTTCAAATCCTCTCATCCCGACCACCCCTTAACAGGGGAGGCTGAAAGTTTGCCCGACCTGCTTTTTCAATAATTTAAGTTCTTTCCTTCATCAGTAACCCTCAGCACCTACCTCCTTATTGACCCGTTTTATCTTATTTTGGTTATTGCCAATAAACGGAATAAGTACTAATATTGGCACAGCTAAATTTCAATCTTCCGAATTTCATCCTGCCCCGGCAGGTTAAGTACCTTATATATTTATATACAGTTCCAAATTACAATTTCTAAAAATTAAGTTCTAATCTTATGGGGAGAAAGATTATGCGACGCCTACCTGCACTTGTATCTCTTTTTACAGTTCTATTTTTCGTATTAAGTCTCACTGGAAATATTTTGATAGCCGACCCAATATTTTCTAATGAAGCATTTGCGCAACAGAAAAAAAAGGTCGTTAAAAAATCAATAAAGAAAAAAGTCACCATCAAAAAATCCGATGGCAAGATAACGATCAAGAAAAAAGTCGATATTAAAAAGGTCGTTAAGAAAAAAGGCGGCGGTAATAATGGAATCCCAAAAAAAATTCGTGAACTTCAAGCTGGGATCGCGGCACTTCAGCAACAGATCGATGATTTGGAAGGCGGCGTTGAAGGTCCGCAGGGTCCCCAAGGTGAACAAGGCCCAGTAGGACCTCAAGGTGATCAAGGACCTATCGGTTTAACAGGGCCAGCCGGGGCTCCCGGCCCACAAGGTCCCGCAGGAAATGATGGCGCAGTCGGTGCAACCGGTCCGGCGGGTGCTGACGGCCAGGATGGAGCAACAGGTGCCACAGGTGCTGAAGGACCACAAGGTCCGCAAGGTGATCCCGGTGCAACCGGCGCAGCAGGTGCTGACGGCCAGGATGGAGCAACAGGTGCCACAGGTGCTGAAGGACCACAAGGTCCGCAAGGTGATCCCGGTGCAACCGGCACAGCAGGTGCTGATGGCGCAACGGGTGCCGAAGGACCTCAAGGCCCTCAAGGTGAAACTGGTGCCACAGGTGCCGAAGGACCGCAAGGTCCCGCAGGTGCTGATGGGGCAGTCGGTGCAACAGGTCCGGCGGGTCCAATAGGTCCAGTGGGTCCGGCAGGTGCTGATGGGTCCGCTGGGGCGGACGGCCAGGATGGGGCAGTCGGCGCAACAGGTCCGGCGGGTCCAATAGGTCCAGCAGGTCCGACAGGTGCTGATGGGTCAGCTGGGGCTGACGGCCAAGATGGGGCAGTCGGTGCAACAGGTCCAATAGGTCCAATAGGTCCAGTGGGTCCGGCAGGTGCTGATGGGTCAACTGGGGCTGACGGCCAGGATGGGGCAATTGGTGCGACTGGCGCAGCAGGTGCTGACGGCCAGGATGGAGCAACCGGTGCCGAA
>Ga0114932_10001459_pt1 | contig 26740 bp, 24 predicted proteins | sample 2SBtaG_2_FD_87286 | JGI IMG/M metagenome (GOLD analysis project Ga0114932, IMG submission 87286) | Deep subsurface microbial communities from Kolumbo volcano to uncover new lineages of life (NeLLi) - 2SBTROV12_ACTIVE470 metaG | ecosystem: Environmental > Aquatic > Marine > Volcanic ...
AACGCGCTATAGAGAAGATAGTTAACGCTTAATACACATATTTACAGATATTTTTTCGATTTTTTTTGGATACCAAAAATAAGAATTAAGGCAGATCGCTTGCTAAACGTTCAGCAGCCATTACAACAGCTAAACGAGAGGTCCCACGAGCAAGGGCAACATCATCTGTTATCTCTTCAAGTGTCCCTAAAACATTCAGTAATTCAGTAGCCGCAAGTGCGTAATCCAACGCTTCAGCGCGATTGATGTCTTCTGGAGTTTCGATCAATTTTTCAGCAGCAAGAGTAGTCTCATTCGTGATTCTGGCAAGTAATTCAGGCGAGACTTGCTCACCGTTATCCAAGACAGAACGTAGTTCTGCAACTGTTTGGAACAAGTTTTCAGCACGCAGTTCATCGACTGTGATTTCAATTTTTGTAGGTTCGGGTTCGACAGGGACAATAGCGACTTCACTGTTAGCGTTGCTCGCTGTATCACCAGTAGCTCCAGGCACTACGACAGAATTACCGTTCTGGGCGGTATTTGTTTCCGTTGTTGTAACAATAGCAGGCACATTTTGTGGAACAGTGGCAGGGTTGGATTGAATCGTGTTGTCTGCAGCAATACCAGCGGCAACCGATGTACTCTCCACTGGAACAGCAGCAACAGTAGCAACATCATTGATAGCTGTCGGTGATGTTGGAGTAGTGCCGTTCCCACCAACAAACATAAATGTTAATACCGCAGCTACACCAGCAGAAGCTAATGGGACCAGACGAGGCATCCATCTCCGAAACAGTGGCACAGTTACCACGTCGTCTGAAACCACAGGTGCGGGAGTTTGAGCAGCTTCAAAGTCTCTCAAAATAGTAGCCTTTAAACGCTCTTTGGAAGAAAGGTAGCTTGGGACAGAAGTAGCATGAGTCAGTGATGCTTCAAGTGCCACCGTAGTTTTCACTAAATCCTGTACGGAGGAATATTCTTCAGTAGAAAGCATATCTTCAACAAATTCACCATCAGCAAGTAATGCTTCAAAATATAAAGCATCAATTTCATCAGGGGATAATCCCTGTTGAAGAAATCGAATCCGTTGCTGATCAAATTCTTTAGTCAACGTATACCTACTTTATAACGACTATCTCAGAATACTGAATTGTCCAGAAATTTCATCCACCTGTTTGCTGTGAATCCACATGCCAGGCAGGAAGAGAGTTTTCTCGACCCAGTAACTCTTGTAGACGTTTTACTCCTTTATGTTGCAATACCTTCACATTGGCTTCACGCTTCCCCAAAGCTTCTGCGGTCTCACGTACTGAAAGACCAGCACCGAATCGCAACTGAATTACTTCTTGTTGCGCTTCTGAAAGCTGAGTGACTGCAGTGAATACCTCCTCGATATTCAAAGACAATTCAGTTAGTTCCTGCGGACCCCGCTGATCATCTGGGAGCCATGCAGGTACCTCCAAAGATGTTCCACGACGTGCTGCCTGACGGTGAAATGAAATAACGTGGTTTTGGGCAATGCGGAACAACCAAGCTGCGAATGAACTACGTGTCGCTCCACTATCATCTTTCCCAAAATCCCGCCATTCAAACCGGCCAATCGACCGAAATACCTTGAGAAATATTTCTTCTGCAAGATCTTCAGCATCTGCCTCATTTCTGACACGTACAAGACAGTACCGATACAGCCTGTCTATATAAGCATCATACAACTCACCTACTGCTGCAGTATCTCCATCTGACGCACGAGCAACGCATTTACGTTCATACTCGGTTGTCCATACATCTGCATCAGGGTGAGGTGTGGCAAATTGATTGGACGCTTTTACATCCTCACTGCCATGCCGCACAAGATCTGTCTCATGTTCCACGTTCTCGTGGCTCCTTACGCAAGGTCCTGTTTAGGAAACTGTCCTTAGCATTAAGTGTGTACTATCTGAGCATTGATCGCAATATTTATTCGAACAATCAGACTGCTAAGTATATCTACCTCTTCAGAAACTTGCGTGAAGACAGATCCTCACCGCATTTGTAACAACGCATCATCGTAATAATGGTTAACATGTAATTTAAAATTTCCCATAAATATTCATTCGGATATCATTACTGAAACGTCTTGGAAACAAGATAGGCGCAACATTACTTCATGGAAAATTTTGATACACAGCAACATGTCATTCAATCCTGTAGAGACCACGATGTGAAATTTATACGGTTATGGTTTACGGATATTCTAGGTATGTTGAAATCTGTGGCCATTACTATAGAAGAACTAGAACATGCACTCGACGACGGCATTTCCTTCGATGGTTCCGCTATTGAAGGATTCGCAAGAAATGATGAATCAGACATGCTCATCGTACCTGATCCATCAACATTCCAAGTTCTTCCATGGAGGCCAAAAGAACAAGCAGTCGCTCGAATGTTCTGTGATATTCAAATCCCCGGAGGAGAATCTTTTGTAGGAGATCCCCGTAATGTCTTAAAACGAACACTCAGTTCAGCTGCAAAAACTGGATTTACTTTCTATATTTCACCAGAGATAGAGTTCTTTTACTTTAAAAATTCAGAAACACCGGAACCACTGGACCAAGGGGGTTATTTTGACTTAACACCTCTTGATGCAGGATCGGATCTTAGAAGAGAAACAGTCCTTGCCTTAGAGCAAATGGGAATTGGTGTCGCATTAAGTCACCATGAGGCGGCACCAAGTCAGCATGAAATGGATCTCCGTTATACAGATGCACTCACTATGGCCGATGCAGTCATGACATATCGATTACTCGTTAAGGAAATTGCACTAAGGCATAATGTCTATGCAACATTTATGCCAAAACCTCTGCCAGATCACAATGGTTCCGGTATGCATTTACAACTTTCACTGTTCCGTGGAGAAATGAATGCTTTCCATGAATCAGGAAACGACCTGGAAATATCTGATGTGGCAAGACATTACATCGCAGGGTTACTTCAACATGCACCTGAATTGATGCTTGTAACAAATCAATGGGTCAATTCCTACAAAAGGCTTGTGCCTGGATATGAGGCACCTATGTATGTGACCTGGTCCCCACATAACCATTCCGATCTGGTAAGGGTACCTGCACACAAACCAGGGTCTGAAGATTCTACACGCATTGAATATAGGGTACCCGATGCTGCTGCCAACCCGTACCTTGCATTTTCTGCTGTGCTTGCAGCAGGTTTAAAAGGAATAGAAAATAAGTATTCTTTACCTGATCCTGTTCTTAGTTCAACAGAAGCTCTTTCTGCGAAAGAAATATCACAGCTCAATTTAAAGGTTCTACCTTCCTCACTTGGTGATGCTATCGAACAATTTGAAGCTTCTGAACTAATGAAGGAAACCTTAGGCGAATATGTACACAGCACAATAGTGGCAAATAAAAAAATTGAATGGGCTGAATATAGATCTCAAGTCACTCCGTTTGAGCTCTCTCGCTATTTACCGATGCTCTGATCAAACAGCTTATTCTTCCAAAATCATGTATATCTACAATGGTCGTGACATCACGGTATATGTATAATTGTGCGACAAATGAAAGGGGGCGTAATGGCAGAAGAGCTCGACGACTTAACTGATGAAATGAAAGCTGCAGTTGGTGTGGAAACATCGAGGGCCATCTACGAAGTAACAACACAAGGAATACGTACGTTCGCTCGTTCTGTAGGGTATACAGATACAAAGTATTATGACGAACAAACTGCAAGAGATACAGGATACTCTGGACTACCATCTCCTCCAGGATTTTTGGGGATGCCCATATTTGATCCAAATAGTGGAGGCAGGCGTAGTGAAATATTTACAAATCCATTCACCAGAAGACTTAACGGGGGCACTGAGGTTGAACCCATAGAGCAGGTATATGGTGGTGATGTACTTGAAGCAGTTACACGTATCACTTCTTTAGAATTAGCAAATGGTCGTCTCGGACAAATGTTAATTCAAAGTAATGAAACTATCTATACACGACAAAGTGATAATGTCATCGTTGCCAAAACTCGTGGCACAGGCATTTCATACTAGCTGGGAGGAACTATGTCGGAACAAATTTATTGGGATGATGTTGAAGAAGGACAAGAATTTAACCTTATTGAGCCTATGGATTCCCAACGCTTAGTTATTTGGGCTGCTGCCTCAGGTGACTTTTATCAAATCCATTACGATGACAACTACGCAAAAGACAATAAACTGCCAGACATCATCGTACATGGTGCATTAAAGGGTATGCTTGTTGGAAGACTTCTCGACGAATGGAAAGGTGAAGGCGGATCCATTAAAAACTGGGGAGTTTCCTATAGAGGAATGGATCCTGCACGTCAAGATTTAACGGTTTGGGCAAAGATAACAAAGAAATACCAAGAAGATGGGGAAAGCTTAGTTGATCTTGATGTAGGTGTCGCTCAACCAGACGGGACACAAACTACGCCTGGCACTGCTACTCTGTCTCTACCTCAAAGGTAATCACACACAGCAGAAAATATATACCTAAAATGAGGACAATAAATTTGTCCTCATTTTTCTTAAACTAAATCATGTAAAAAGTGGCGCAATTGCCTTATCAGCAAATTCATAAAATGGAGTGGCGTAGACACCTACCCAAACGACACCTACAAACAAAATGCCTGTAGATAAATAACCAGTCACTGTCAAACTCCAACGTTCATTACTACCATTACCATCATCTTCAGGTTGATAGAGATACATCTGTTTAATAACTTGCAGGTAATAATATAAAGACACTGTACTAGCTACTAAAGCAACTACGACCAACCAAAGATAACCAGCACTTACAACAGATTGGAATAGAATAAATTTCGTTACAAATCCTGCGAGTAACGGCATACCTGCAAGAGAAAATAATCCGGAAGTAATTACGAGAGCTAAATAAGGATTAGTTTGAGCAAGTCCCTTGAATTCTGCAATTTCTTCCTTACCCGTACGATTATAAAAAGCAATTACAGCCATAAAGATAGCTAAGTTAGTAATTAAATAACCTACGAGATGTAATAACAATGCTGAACCAGTTTGTTCTGAAATTGCAGTAATACACATCAACATAAAACCAACTTGCCCAATAGAGGAATATGCAAGTAAGCGTTTAATATTATGTTGCTGGAGTGCAACCAAGTTACCAACAACCATTGTGATTACAGAAAGTAAAGCTAGTATCCACTGCCAGTGATCTATAGCTGGTAAGAGTGGACCTGCAAACCAACGTAAAAATAAGGCAAAAGTTGCTGCTTTTGATGTCGCAGATAAATATGCAGTGATCGGTATAGGTGCGCCTTCATATGCATCAGGTGTCCACATATGAAAAGGTACTGCTGATGCTTTAAATCCCAGCCCAGCAATAACTAATGCTAATCCTAGAATAAGAGCTGTTTCAAAATCAGCATTCCCTGCAGAAAGTGCAGAACTAATCTCGGTATATTGTGTAGATCCAGTGACTCCATAAATAAAACTCAAACCATACAACAACATCGCAGATGCAACTCCACCGAGCAATACATACTTCAGAGCAGCTTCACCGGAACGAGGATCATTCTTAGATAATGAAACCGTTACATACAAAGAAAAAGAAAGTATCTCAATGGCAAGATATGCAGTGATGAGATCACGTGCTCCAGCCATTAACATTGCACCTACTGTGGAAAAAAGTAACAAACCATAAAACTCACCAACATGATTAACATGCCTGTCAATATATTCATGTGATCCAATGATTAAGATTAAAGTAACTGCGATAAACAAAACACGGAAAAAAGTGGTGAACTCATCAACTTGGACAAGGCGCGCAAAATCATCTGAAACATTGCCCAGCATAAGGCTAAGAACTAATGCAACTGCAAGTCCAAGAAGAGAAATCTGCGGTAAAAGATTTCTCTTTAGCTTCAATTCATTACGAAATGCATCAGCAAACATTACCAACACAGCCGTGACTGCAACAGCAATTTCAGGTGCCAATAGTTCGTAACGAAAATTCAAATCCATCAATTCATACCCTTCAATTCTTGTTAGACACTATAAGGTGACTAACGGAATAGTTTCAGCAATTGTAGTTGAAATCCGATTCACCCAAGGTGAAGGCCACAACCCCATTAGTAAAATTGTGCCAGCTAAAACCGCCGCACCACATTTTTCTGCAAGCGTAATATCACGAAGATGTTCCCATCTATCATTGAATTCCCCAAAGAAAGCCTGAGAAAACATACGTAATAGATAAGTTGCGGTAATAGCAGCGGTCAAAACAGCTAGGCCGCCAACAAGTGGATATGCACGGAAAGCGCCAATAAAAATATGGAGTTCAGCAATAAAGCCTGACATACCTGGTAGTCCAAGTGATGCCAACCCGGCAATCACAAAAAATACCGTCCAAACTGGCATTTGACGTGCCATACCAGAAAAGTTTGGAATATCACGATTATGTGCCTGATCATACATCCCACCTATTAACAAGAAGAAAAGTGCTGTCATGATTCCATGAGCAAACATTTGCAAAACAGCACCAGTCCAACCGATTACATTAAGAGTACCTAATCCGACCATGACGTATCCCATATGAGACACTGAAGAAAATCCAGTCATTAACTTGAGATCTGTCTGCCTTAATGCAGAAATTGCACCATATAAAGCTGCTGTAATACCAAGAAACATCAGTCCCGGAGCCCAGAATGCTCCACCTTCAGGTAACATTTGGAATCCAAGGCGAATGATCCCGAATGCACCTAATTTCATCAATACACCAGCATGTAACATAGATACAGCAGTCGGAGCAGATGCATGACCATCAGGTGACCACGAATGGAATGGGAACAATGCTGCTAAAATTCCACACCCGATCGCAATCATTGGAAAATATATCTTTTGGAAGTTTTCATCAAATTGAACACCATAGAGTTGGGTCAAATCAAAAGTACCTAACCCAGCTTCTGCATAGACCGCAAAAATAGCAGTAAATATCAATATCGACCCTGCAAGCAGCATGATCATGAGCTTCATCGCCCCATATTCTTTACGAGTCGAACCCCAAACTGCGATCAACAAGTACATCGGTAAAAGTGCCATCTCATAAAACAAGAACCAGACAAACATGTCGAGCATTACGAAAGTTCCAAAAACTCCCGCAGTGAGAATGTATAAAAGAATGAAAAAATCTTTCATTCGATCTTGAATTTTCCATGAAACCCAAGTTCCTGGAAGGATGACAATTCCTGTCAATAGAACCATCGCAGCAGCTATACCATCAATACCAACTTTTAGTTGGATTCCATTTTCACCCAATAATCCAACATTCTCCATATATGTCCAAGCGCGAACACCTTGAAATTGTGCGCCTTCGAAATCGTATTGCAGAAAAATCATCACCGATAAAACAAACATTGCAAATCCAGATAGTGCTGTAATTCCAATCAACAAAGAACGTTCTGTTGATGGCACAACCATTAACAGCAACGCAGTCCCCAAAGGGATTAGGAATACTGCTACCAGAGCTAAAGCATCAGGCTCAGTCATCTATTCAACCTCTTTAACTATTACTAACAGCAACAATAATCACTGCTAGCACTCCTACTGCCATTGCAAGGACATAATTAGGTATTCGTCCAGTTTGTGTGAATTTAAGACGCCAGCCCAGGAAATTAATTAATTGGGCGCCACCGTCCACTCCAGTTTCATTAACTACGCGTTTATCAAACCAAGCAACTACTGCTGCAGCACCTAAAATCACTCTATTGATGATCCCTTGATAGAGTTCATCCATATAATATCTTCTTACCAAAAGTTGATGTATCTCAGGTGCCCATTCCTTAGCTGCATTAGCTCTTTGAGCATTTCCATGCCAATAAATCCATCCTATAACCAAACCAACAAGAGCGGTAATTGTTGCCACAGTAGCGAAAAGAACATACAACTTGAATTCATGAGGGTGTCCACCTACTGGATAAACTAGATATCCAATACCGCCTTCAAATCCTAATAATTTCCCAACTTGATCGATTGCAAAAAAACCTGAAACCGTGGCTAGTACTGCAAGGATACACAATGGTGCAGTCATAATACGCGGAGATTCATGTGCATGGTTATAAGATTCGGTATTACGTGTTTCTCCAAAAAAAGTAAGCAACACTAATCGGGTAGAGTAAATAGCAGTTAGTAGAGCAGTGCCTGCGAGTAGCACATAAGCCCAACTTGGACCTGAATCCATTAATGCATGTAAAATTTCGTCCTTTGAAAAGAACCCTGCAAATATTGGAATACCTGCCAAAGCCAGACTACCAATAATAAAAGTAGCCGCGGTAATTGGCATTTTCTTTCGCAAACCTCCAAGACCTTCGACTTCTTGTTGCTCGGTAGCATGAATGACAGATCCAGAACCTAAAAACAACAAAGATTTAAAGAATGCATGTGTAAATAAGTGGAACATTGCAGCTGTTACAGCACCAACACCAAGAGCAACAAACATAAATCCAAGTTGTGAAACTGTTGAAAAAGCCAATACACGTTTAATATCACTGGCGACTAACCCCATAGTAGCAGCCATTAATGCTGTAATTAATCCTGTATATAAAACTACATCTTGAGCAATAGGTGCTAACTCATACATAGGCAACATTCGTGCGATTAGATAAACTCCTGCCACAACCATCGTCGCAGCGTGTATAAGTGCACTTACTGGAGTGGGGCCTTCCATAGCATCAGGAAGCCAAACATGTAAGGGGAATTGTGCAGATTTTCCAACTGCACCCAAGAAAAGAAAAATAAGTGAAATCGTCAAATATGTTTCAGTAAAAGCACCAGCCTGTGCTGCACTAATCAGTTCTTGAATATCAAAAGTTCCTGTTGCCTTCCATAATAAAATAATACCAATCAACAGACCGACATCACCAACACGAGTTGTTATAAAAGCTTTCTTGGCAGCCTCAGCAGCTGATTGACGCTCCCAATAAAATCCAATCAGTAAGTATGAGGCAAGCCCCACACCTTCCCAGGCCAAATAAAGTTGTAGTAAATTCCCCGAGATAACCAGCAGGAGCATAGCAGCAACAAAAAATGAAAGTGTGGCAAAATACCAACCGTATCGCTTCTCACCATGCATATAACCAATGGAATAGACAAGTACCATCAAAGCAACAAAGGAAACAACAGGAAGCATAACCATCGTAATGGCATCAACATAAGTACTAAACTCAATTAGAAAAAACCCATTACCTATATTTAGCCAGTCAAAAGCGTAAGTATTTGCTCCGGCAGATGGATGGAATTCATGATCAGAAAAAGATCCTTGAAAATCAAGCAAAACTAAACCAACCAACAATACAACCAATGACATGCCTAAAACGGCTATAAAATCACCACGGCGAGGAATATATGCATTAAATAGACCAAGCAAAATAAATACAGCCATAGGAATTGCTGGAAGTATCCATACTTGTTCCATACCCATTATTTGGCTTCCTTAATCTATCTTTACTAGTCCATTACCATTTCAACGTGTTCGCGGCGTCAACATAACTTGTACGTCTTTCGCGAAATAATCGAAGAACAATACCCAAAGCCAATCCAACTTCAGCAGCTGCAACAGTAATCACGAATAATGCAAAGATCATTCCACTAAATCCATCAGCATCCAAATATGCAGCAAAGGCGGCAAAATTAATTGCTACGCCAGCAAGCATTAGTTCAACTGACATCAAAATCAAAATTGCACTACGTCTTGCTAAAACGCCGTAGAGCCCTACTGCAAATAAAAATCCCGATAAAATTAAGAAATTCTCTAATGGGATCATTGTGTTGTCTCCTCAGAGTGTTCCTCAATATTTGGTCGTGCATTAACAATTGCACCTGACAAGGCAATATCTAATAACACACCCACAATAATGACGGGAACCATGAAATCATGAAATAACCTTGTGCCAAAGTCACGGAATGTGATTAACGATACGGATTCAGCTCCCCACTGAACATTGACAGCAGCAGCAACAAGTACTGCACCAAACAAAAGTGTAACTATAAAAGCAAATGGTTTCTGTGAACCATCTGTAACGATTGGATCGTCCTGGGCATTAGTCATCATCAATGCAAAGATAATTAACAGAACAACGCCACCACCATATACAAGAACCTGAACCAATGCTAAAAATTCAGATGCAAGTAATAAATACATTGCAGCAACCCCGATAAGTGCAGCAATCAAAGCAAAAGCGGCATGCACTATATTCTGCAGTAATACTGTACCTAAAGCACCAATAACTATAACCGTAAAACCTAACCAAAATACCAATTCGGGAGCGCTGATTCTGCCTACCAATAGTAGAGACAAAAGCACCAAAAAAACTGGACCTAATATCACGCCAGTTACAATACCACCGGCTACTATTAGCCGATCAAATTGAGCTGGCACCGGTAGTCTTTCGAACAAGTCAGAACCCTCCATTTGCTAACAAAATATTAGTCAGCAACCCATTCTTGTATTTCATCAGATTTACTTTGTGCCATTAGTTGAGGAAGATCCATTACTAAATCAGCACGATCATAAACTGATGTTTCATGACCACTCCATGTGTTATTCATAGCGATTGCTTCAAAATTACAAACTTCAACACAAATATTACAACGCATACATCGACCGTAATCGATCCAAAATTCATCAACAATTTTACGTCGTTTCGAAGTACCATCTTGGGACTCATGGTTGGGGTTATCTTTCATGATGACCGTCATACACTCCACTGGACATGCACGTTCACAGGCATGACAACCTGTACAAAAAGGTTCATCGATATCTTTATCCCAAAGAAGAAGTGGGAAGGCACGATCACGTTCCGGCAGTTCACGATGCTTTGAGGGATACCCGCGTGTAACAGGGCCTCTAATGAACGTAGACATCGTGGTAGCTAAACTTTTTACAATTCCTCTCATGAAGCACCTTCATTCCCTACACTTACAAACTCGCTATTGACAGCTGGACTAGGTCGTACTGCACGTTCAATCAAACGAACCAGAACAACAATACCTACTAATCCTGTAATGGTTAATATCCATAATGGAGCATCGTATACCAACACTGCTCCATTAATTAAAACTTGTACAAATGTCAAAGGAAGTAATATTTTCCAACTAAATGCCATTAATTGATCAATTCGTAATCTAGGCACACTCGCTCTGATCCAAAATATTAAAAATATAAAAAGACTTGTCTTAACAGTCACCAGCAAAATTTGCCATCCACGCCCAAGTTCTTCTCCAAGAGGCCATGCCCATCCACCCATAAATACTGCGGCAAAAATCAAACCCATTATGAACAAAGCTGCATATTCTGCAAGAAAGAAAAAGGACCATCTAATTCCTGAATATTCGACAAACGGACCACCCACAACTTCTGATTCTCCCACTGGAATGTCAAAAGGCGTACGGTTTAATTCTGCCAGCCCAGCTATAATAAAAATTACTAAAACCAAAGGTTGCCACAATAAATTAGGATACGTCGACTGTGAAAGAACAATGTCATTCAAATTGAATGACTGAGAAACCATCGCAACGGAAATTAATGATAAAACCAGTGGAAGTTCATAGGAAATACCTTGAGCTGCTGCTCGCATACCGCCAATCATCGCATAACGATTATCAGAACCCCATCCAGCCATAACCCAACCGATAATGCCAAGTGAACTTGTAGCGACAAAATAAATCAGACCAAGTTCCAAAATTCGTACTTGCATTCCAAATGCAAAAGGAACAATAACAAATCCTAAAAATACTGGTATGAAAACCATGTATGGTGCCAGTTCAAAAGTCCAGGGATCAGCATTACGTGGTCTTAGATCTTCCTTGCCTACAAGTTTTAGGCCGTCAGCAACTGATTGAAGTAATCCTGCTGGTCCCGTACGAGTAGGCCCTAGCCTTTGTTGAAATCGAGCCAATACTTTTCGTTCAACATAAATCAAACCCATAACCACTACAGTCATCAAACCAACAATAATATGAAGTCGGATGACAGCGTCTAACCACGCAATTTCTATACCGTAAATTCCATTATTCAACGGTCAACCTCTGATAAAACTATGTCAATAGAACCAAGAATAATAATTGCATCTGCTACATATTGGCCAACAGACATCTTCCTAAGTGCTTGTAAATTTGATAAGCAAGCGCTACGAACTTTTAGTCTCCAAGGTTTATTTCCACCTTTACTCACTAAGTAAATACCATATTCACCTCGTGGAGCCTCAGTACGAATATAAACTTCTTGTCCTTCAGGTAATCTAAGCATGCGTGGCATACGTTCAGGCATAATTGGGCCATCATTTAGACGTTCAAGGCATTGTTCAATAATACTTACGGACTGTTCCATTTCCTTTAGTCGAACAAGATAGCGATCAAAGACATCACCATTTGTTCCGATAGGCACTTCAAAATCAATCTGATCGTAATACATATAGGGTTCAGATTTACGTATATCTAGAGGTACACCCGAAGCACGTAATGTAGGGCCACTCATCCCTAATTCAATTGCGTCCTCTGCTGAAATAATCCCTACATTTTTTGTTCTCGCTAGAAATATCTCATTGCGAGTCAGTAAATTATCAAAATCTTTCATACCTTGACGCGTAGAGACTAAGACTTCGCGTACACGCTCTTCAAAATTCCCTGGGACTTCCCAAGCCAATCCTCCAGCCCGGAAATATGCATACATCATTCGATCTCCACTTATTTCTTCAAAAAGATCGATTAGAGCTTCACGTTCACGCCAAGCATATATAAACGGAGTTCCAAAAACCCCTACATCGACGCCGAAAGCTCCCAGAAACATAAAATGGCTAGATAACCTATTTAATTCACACAAAATCATTCGAATCCATTGAGCACGTTCTGGCACTTCTAATTCAGCTAGCGCTTCAACAGCCATAACATATGATAGTTCTGCGTTGTGTGATGCTAAATATTCCGTCCGATCCATATAGCCTACACCTTGACGAAAATCATTATTTTCACATAATTTTTCAGCACCACGATGCAAATAACCAATATGAGGAATTAAATCTTTTACAATTTCACCATCAACCTCAAGAATCATTCGAAATACGCCATGAGTAGACGGATGTTGGGGTCCTACATTAATTAGAAGATCTTGGGTCTCAAAATCTGGAGCTGATTCTATAACCATTATTCATCATCTCCCTGATTTTCACGATCATAACCCAGTAATTCTCCTTGCAAAATTTCGATTTCGGCAAATGGATGTGATTTCAGCAAAGGAAATGTGTCTGTCATATCTTCTGGCATAAGTAATGTCCGTGGATCAGGATGATTGTTGAAAGTAATACCAAACATTTCAGCTGTCTCACGCTCTAGCCAATTTGCTGCTTCCCAGACTTCAGTAGCTGTACCAATTGTTTTATCATCAACAGGAAGGTTTACTTTCACAGTTAAATTTATATTCTTTGGAATTGAGTACAAATGATATACCACATCAACACCCTCAGATTCATTATCAACTGCGGTTAAACATCTCAGATAGTTGAATTGCACTTCCTCATTATCTTTCAAAATTTGCAATGCTCTAATTATATCGGAACGTGGAATCTGAGTAATAAGATCGATCGATCCACGTTCAGGAGTTACATCCACCGAACTCAAAACACGATTTATTAGAGGCCAAATCGTATCTTCAAGAGAATCTACTACTGCGATCTCACTAGCCTCTTCTCCATTTGTAGTATCAACATTCTCGTCAGATGTCATTAAGAGCGACCCTCCACAGATCTTTCTTCCATAATTTGATCTTGAAGAGCTAAGAAGGAATCAATCAGTGCTTCAGGACGGGGTGGACAACCAGGTACATAGACATCAACCGGTATGACTTTATCTACACCTTGCAAAACTCTGTCATAACGAGTGTATGGACCACCATTAGTAGCACATGCCCCCATGGAAATAACCCATTTAGGATTAGGCATTTGTTCATATAAAAGTTTAACTGCAGGGGCCATCTTTTTTGTCACTGTGCCGGCTACAATCATTACATCACTTTGGCGAGGCGATGGCCATGGAACAATTCCAAATCGATCTAAATCATAATGCGCCATGTACGTTGCAATCATTTCTATTGCACAACAAGCTAACCCAAAAGTCATAGGCCATAACGAAGATTTTCTTGATGCAGCTAGAAGTAAATCTGCTGGCACTTGCATAATGCCAGGAAGTAACTGTCGATACAGTGCTTTGCCTGGTTGAGGAGTTATAGGCGTTAGTCTCGGTGCTTCTAGAGGATGCTCTGAAGGAGCTATACCTGGTGAATCTGGAGAAATCACAGGAGCAGGTACACTGGGAGTAGTTACATCCGTTTCAGTGGTTGCAGATACTGCAGTATTTTCTGTCGGTGTCAACGCCATTGTAACGCACCCTTCTTCCACGCATATGCCAATCCCAAACCAAGAATTATTACAAATGTAAACATTGTCCAGTAGGCCATCGGACCAATACCAATAAATGAGACGGCCCAAGGAAAGATAAAGACTGCCTCAACATCAAAAATAATAAATAAAATCGCGTATAGATAAAAGCGATTGCCCACATTGGTCGAAGCACGACGTAATGGCAACATACCACATTCATAAGTAGTAGCTTTTTCACGCTCCTCAGAAAAGGGCGCAAGAACTCTAGACGCGATCAATGCGGTAATAACCATAAAGAAAGCGACTATGCCGGCAATCAAGACGGCAACATAGTTTGAAAAAAGCTCTTCAACTGGGAGCATTCAGCTCCCCCCCTCCATACAAATCTCAACTGTAAAGAGCAAACTCACGGTACTCAGGTGACGCTATCAGCGAGCTAAGACAGTGTCAATCAATCATACCGCAGCAAATACCAAAACTAACAAAAATTAGTAAATTCTTTTTAAGTTCCGATTAACTCCTCTAAACTTCTTTCCAGATTTTCCAATCGTGATCGTTCCGTTGATAATCGATCTTTCTCGCGTTGAACAACTTCTTCCGGTGCCTTATCCACGAATTGTTGGTTGTTCAATTTAGTTTGAACTCTTAAAATCCCTTCATTTGCAGAAGTAATTTGTTGTATTAACCGTTCGCGTTCTTCCTCAATATCAAATAAACCTGCAACAGGAACCAAAACTTGTCCTACATCAAGGACTGAGGTAACCACACCATTAGTAGGTACTGATCCATCAGCATCAACAATATATAATTTCTCAACTCGAGCTAGTTGCTTAATAATATCGCTAAATTTTTCTGTAACAGAACTCAATTGTCCAGCAACTATGTAAGCTTCAATCCAACGACTTGCTTTAACTCCTTTTTCTGATCGAATATTACGTATTCCTCTAATGAAATCTTGCAACCCTTTAAATTGATTAACTGCCACCTCATCAATCATTGATTCATTCGATACTGGGTAATCAGCAATTATGAGGCTGTCGGCTGACAATTCATTTCCATCAGTTACTAAATTGTCTATTCGACGCCAAATTTCTTCCGTAACAAATGGCATAAAAGGATGGAGTAATTTCAATACGTTATCGAGAACATAGGTAAGTACAGAAAGTGGCGTACGATCATTATTGCGTACTCGAATTTTTGCTATTTCGATATACCAATCAGCATATTCATCCCAAAAGAAATCACGAACCTGCCGCAATGCTTCAGCTAGCTCAAAATTACATAATAAAACATCAACATCACGATTAACTTGATTAATCCGTGACAATATCCATCTGTCTTCAATTGCGGTAATCTGCTCAAATTCAGATAGTTTTAACTCATCACTAGACTCAACCATTTCAATTACAAAACGAGAAGCATTCCAAAGCTTATTTGCAAAATTACGACCTGCCTCAAGTCGTTCATCAGTAATACGCTGATCATTTCCTGGTGAAGTACCAGAAAGTAAAGCAAATCGAAGTGCATCCGTACCATATTTCTCTATGGACTCAAGTGGATCTACAACGTTACCTCGTGATTTAGACATCTTTGAGCCATCAGCAGCTCGAACTAGTCCATGTAGGTACACATGGCGAAAAGGAACTACACCATCCATGTTATATAATGAAAGCATTATCATTCTGGCGACCCAAAAAAATATAATATCGTAACCAGTTTCCATAACTTGAGTTGGATAAAATCTCTTCAAATCTTCATCGTTTTGATCTGGCCAGCCTAATGTTGAGTGTGGCCAAAGCCCTGAAGAAAACCAGGTATCCAATGTATCTTCATCTTGCCTGATCTTTTCACTCCCGCATCCGTTACAACAAGTAGGATCATCTATTTCAACAGTTAGAATTGCACATTCATCGCAATACCAGACAGGTATTCGATGACCCCACCAGATTTGTCTACTGATACACCAATCTTGAATATTTTCCATCCAATGTAAGTAGGTCCGTTTAAATCTTGCCGGAACAAACTCAATTTCTCCCTTATTAACTGCTTCAATTGCAGGTAGAGCTAATGGGGCAATCTGTACCCACCATTGTTCAGAAATCAAGGGCTCAATAATTGCACCTGATCGCTCAGAATGCCCAACACTATGAGAATAGGGTTCAATTTTTTCAATCAGATCCGCATCCTGTATATCTTGAACAATTTTTTCTCTAGCGACATCACGATCTAAGCCGTTATACGGCCCTGCAAAATTATTCAAAGTTCCATCGGGATTTAGGAGATTAATCACATCTAGATTATGTCGCTCGCCAATTTCAAAATCTGCTGGCGCATGCCCAGGTGTTACTTTTAAGACTCCCGAACCAGCATCAATTTCAATAGCGTCATCGGCAATAACATAGACAGGACGATTGATAATCGGAACAAGCACTTTTTTACCAATTAGTTTTGTATAACGATCATCGTTAGGATTAACAGCCACTGCAGTATCAGCTGGAATAGTTTCAGGCCGTGTAGTAGCTACTACTATATAATCGTCAGTCGGCTGTTCATCTTCATCTAATACAACGTAACGAATGTGCCAAAAAAAACTTTCGACTTCTTGATATTCAACTTCCAGATCTGAAACTGCAGTTTGACTTTCAGGATCCCAATTAATTATCCTTTCACCACGATAAATTAAACCGTCATCGTAAAGTTTTTTAAATGTGGCACGCACAGCTTTTTGTCGTGCTTCATCCATAGTAAATGCTTCACGACTCCAATCAGCTGATGCGCCTAAACGTTTGTGCTGAAACATAATACGCTCACGAGAATTGTTAACAAATTCCCATACACGCTCTAAGAACGCATCTCGTCCTATATCATGGCGAGATAAATTTTCTTCCCGCAAATGACGTTCAATAATTGCATTGACGGCAATTGCTGCATGATCTACTCCTGGTAACCACAAAGCATCTTCACCTAACATACGATGCCAACGAATCAATGCATCTTCTACTGCGGTGGTTAAAGCATGACCAATGTGCAACTCACCGGTTAGATTGGGAGGAGGCATTATGATCGTAAAGGATGGAGCATCAGGGTTCATCTGACGGAAAAAACCACGACTTTCCCAATCATGGTAGATTTTCTCTTCCACCAATTTTGGGTCATACGCAGAAGCCATTACGTCGCTATCATTGTTCGCATCTTCAAAAGTACTCATAAGTCCACTATATAATCTTAAATTTTGATATCCACTATATTAATGATTTCTACGACACTACGACTAAATTAGATGTAATGTGTAATAACCACCACGAACAGGATAAAAAATGGAACTACTTAGCTACAACTATCCGGCAATAATAGTCAAAAACCTCAACGAATCTATAGATTTTTATACAAAGCTTGGAGCATCATTAATTTACAGTGAACCTAATCGAGATGACCCCGAATCAGTCCAAGTGATGATGAGTATTGGTGAAGACAATTTTTTAATGTTAGTTGGCCCGCAAGATCCAAAACTAAAGTTAGCAGAATCGAGCTTGGGAGTGGGTTCCGTACAATATATTTCTTTCAATGTAAGTAAAGATTTCATCGATCAAGCTTTTTTTGAGCTAGCAAAAGCTGGACTACATGGTTCTGAAGAAATTTTGAGAGGCTATGAACGATTAATATTTCTGGAAGATCCCAATGGTGTATTAATTTTACTAACATCTTGGACGGTTGATGTACCAAGTGGAATGAATCGAGCAACTATTTTAAAACTTGCAGGAGACATTCGAAATGCAAATGGCGATACATTCATAGAAACATCTCATATACAAACTGCCATTAATGAATTGAATTCAGACATCACGCAAAACTGAAGATTGCAACACTAGTAACAATATACATAAAAATAAGTAATGCTGATTCAATAGTTAACAATTTTGTGGGCCGTGCACGGCCTCTTGATGTAATCCCCACAAGTACTACGCATGTCATAATGATGGCAAAAACTGCAGTCAATACGTGGATACCTTCGACTACTGCCCAGATGGATCCATCGGTATATATCAGGTCATCCATAAATAAAATGAATCCCATGTTAAAGAGATTACTGCCTAGCACATTACTGATTGCAAGTTGGGGAGCATTGATTCTTAATGCAGCAAATGAAGCAGCAAGTTCCGGTAGGGATGTACTGAAGGCAAGGAACTGAGTTCCTACAAAACTACGCTCCCAACCGAGATCGTCTGCCAAAGAATCTCCAACAAAGGCTAACCAAACGGCCGCAGCAACAACCACTGTCGCTGAAATCCCATAGCTGAGAAAAGCTTTACTCAATGAGGTGCTTATCGCAGCAGTACTTTCTTCTTCAGATTCTCCAGAGTCATATTTGTATACAACATAAATACTCAAGAAAAAGATTAACAACAAAACCAATGACATCGGTGAAACAAAAATATAATCACTGATAGAAAATGTTTGATGGACGAAAAGACAAGCGATTGAAAAGGCAATAATTAAAATCCCGAGTTTCGCTAAAATTGCAGTATTTTTATCAACTTGATTTAAAATTGGCCCATTACGCCACCACAAATCTAACAAACCAATAATCAGTAAATTAAAAATACTACTTCCAAAAGCATCACCAAATGCAAGATCAGGTTGCCCTACAAAACGAATTGAACTTACACCCGTACCAAGCTCAGGTAGTGATGTGGCTGTTGCCAATAAGACTACACCTACAAAAGTATGACCTAAACCAGTGCGTTCAGCTATGACATCAGCTGAACGCGCCATATAACTAGCCGCAAACAAGATTAATGCAGCTGCAATAGCCAATTGCATCCAAAGAAGAAAAAGTTCCATTAGTTTCGGTAATTCCCTAAAGACTATTTACCAAGCACTATATAAATACTGCGAATATCAACCTTCGGTCAATGGATATTATCCTCGAGGCATATCTAAACCGCGCTGGGCAATAATATTGCGCTGCACTTCCGAAGTCCCTGCTGCAATAGTTGCACTGACACTAGACAAATATGTCTTAGCAATGGCACCACCTAATTTAGCATGAGGTGAACCTGAAGTGACTTGAGCTTCCATACCCAAAAGTTTTAGACCGGTCTGAGCAATGCGTTGTGTTAATTCCGAACCATACAATTTTGAAATCGAAGCTTCATGATTAGGGGTTTGCCCTGATGCTTGTAAAAAAGGAATCCGATATGCAACATTATATCCAACTTGCAGTTCAACCCATCGATCAGCAAGTTCATATCGTGATGCAGGATTTTGCTTTAAAATGCCAGTATCTTCCTTGGTAACATTAACCAGTCGCTCTAGATTACGTTTCCCCTCAGCATATGTCGCTACACCTGAACGTTCATAATCTAAAGCTGTAGCCACTTGATACCAACCTCTGTTTTCATCACCAACAAGATTACTATCTGGAATTCGAACATCTTCAAAAAAAACTTCATTAAAGTTATGTTCATTCACCATATTTACTAATGGCCTCACTTCAATGCCAGGTGTATTCATATCAACTACAAATGTAGAAATCCCACGATGCTTTGCTGCATTGGGATCTGTACGTGCGGCTAGCCAACCCATATTGGAAGTATGACCACCACTAGTCCAGATTTTACTTCCATTTATTACCCATTCATCGCCATCACGCACTGCACGTGTCTGTAAAGAAGCAAGATCTGATCCTGAACCTGGTTCTGAATATAATGTGCACCACTGATCTGTTCCGTTAGAAATCAAAGGCAAATATTTTGCTTTCTGCTCTTCATCGCCAAAAAGCATTATTGCTGGACCAACCCAATCAACACCCATTGTACTTCCTACGGGCATGGATTCATAAGCTGTAGCTTCTCGATACAACATTTGCTTAATATAACCAGCATCTAAGCCACCATATTTTTCAGGCCAAGCCAATGTAAGCCAATTACGTTCAGACAATAATTTTCTGAGAGAGGAAGCAATCTCTAGTTTTTGTTCTTGTGTAATATCCCCAATAAATGACTTATCAGAATAGTCAGAAGGAAGATGTTTTCTTAAGAAATTCTTCACATCATCCTGAAACCGTAGTTCAGAATCACTAAATGTAAAATCCACGGTTTTCTCCTAACTAATAGTCGCACGCAAACAGTAGTGTAATTATATACTCCAAACGCTACAGTAAATAAATATGTAAAATTTGGAAAAAGTATTCTCTCTGAATAATAACACTAGTACACTACGTGGACATATTAGAAGAGATTAAGCAGTTATTGAAATTCTTAGGTATGTAATAATGCAATCTTTCAGTGATATAGCAATTTTTTCCGGCAACGCACACAAAGAGTTGGCAAGTTCGGTATGCAAACATTTAGAAATGTCTTTAGGTGAATCTGAAGTATTCCAATTTTCAAATGAAGAAGTTTTTGTCCGCATATTAGACAACATTCGAGGAAAAGATGTTTTCCTTATTCAACCTATCGTTTCACCAGTAAATACTCGCTTAATGGAACTGTTAATCATGATCGATGCTGCTAAACGAGCCTCAGCCGGAAGGATCACGGCAGTAGTACCATACTATGCTTACGGACGTTCAGATAAAAAAGACCAACCAAGAGTTCCTATCAGTGGAAGGTTAGTTGCCAACTTTTTGGAAGTCGCAGGTGCCGATCGCGTACTAACTTTAGATTTACACGCAGGGCAAATCCAAGGGTTTTTTAATATCCCAGTAGATGAACTTACAGCCTTCCCAATGTTGGCCGATTATTTCCGAGGTATAAATTTAGAAAAACCTATTGTTGTTGCTACTGATGTCGGAGGAGCAAAAAGGGCACGAGATGTAGCTGAACGTCTTGGATGCGATCTTGCCATTATTGATAAACGACGAACCGGTAACAATGAACAAGCCGAAGCTATGAGCTTAATCGGTGAAGTTGAAGACCATGATTGTATTATTGTTGATGATGAGATTTTAACAGGCGGAACAGTAGCATCGGCAGTAGATCTAATGAGAGCCAGGGGAGCACGTTCTGTATATATCGCCTGTGTTCATCCTGTATTTTCGAAGAAAGCTTTCGAAATCCTTGATAACGCGGCTATCGATCAATTAGTTTTTACTGATTCTCTACCACTAGTTTTTGGTAATTTTCATAATGTAAATACTTCAAAATTATCCATGGCACCTCTACTAGGCGATGCCATCCACAGAATTCACACTGGAGGATCTGTTGGTGCACTCTTTCGCTAAATTCCATTTACTTGCCTTACAATATTAGTAGTTGTGTCTGAGACTATCTGTTTCAAAAAGATAGTCTCGCAATGATAGGAGACGCATCAAATGTTAGGTGCTGTCCGCAAAATACTAGGTGGAGATTCTAACGCACGTGCATTAGAAGATGTTCGATCAATTGCCGATCAAATAATTAGTTTGTACTCCACATTCAAAGATATTTCTGATGAACTGTTATCGGCAAAAACAGATGAATTCAAAACACGAATTGAAAATGGCGAGTCAATTGAGGACTTGATTGTTGAGGCAATGGCCGTTGCCAGAGAAGCAATATTCAGATGTACCGGTGAACTAGCTTATGACGTACAAGTGCTGGGTGCTGTAGCTCTGCATAATGGATCAATAGCAGAAATGCGGACTGGAGAAGGAAAAACGTTAATGGCTACCATTGCATTATATGTTAATGCATTGGACCAAAACAGCGCTCACTTAATTACAGTGAATGATTATCTAGCAAGACGAGATGCACAATGGTACGGACCTGCACTAAATCAATTAGGTATGTCCGTGGGAATTTTACAAAATCAAGCAGCTTACCTACTTACAAAGGAAAAAAGTTCGAATCAATCTTCATTTGAATTTTTAGAAAATGCATCACGGCGAGAAGTATATAAATGTGACATCGTTTATGGAACTAATAATGAATTTGGATTTGATTATCTTCGGGATAACATGTCCACCAGTTTAGACGATAGGGTCCAAAAAAAGAGAAATTTTGCAATAGTTGATGAAGCAGATAGTGTCCTGATAGATGAAGCCAGAACACCGCTAATTATTTCAGGTACAGCCTCAGACGATGTAAGAATTTATCCAAAATTTGCACGTATTGTTCCATCTCTAAATCAAGGCACAGATTACACAGTTGATGCAAGAACTCGTAGTGTCGCACTTACTGATCAAGGAGTGTCAGCACTCGAAGAAAAACTTGGACTGAGTAATATTTATTCATTGGAAAATTATCAACTCCTACGCTATATGGAAGCTGCGCTTAAAGCCGAGATAATTTTCCAAAAAGATCAAGATTATGTTGTTAAAGATGGCCAAATTGTAATAGTTGATGCATTTACTGGAAGATTAATGGAAGGCCGGCGTTGGTCTGATGGTATTCATCAAGCTATCGAGGCCAAAGAAGGACTAAAAATTCAACAGGAATCGATTACTTATGCAACAATTACCATTCAAAACTTTTTCAGACTATATAAGAAACTCTCTGGGATGACAGGAACTGCAGTAACCGAAGCAGAAGAAATATCAAAGATCTACGATCTAGAAGTTTTGGTTATCCCAACACACAAACCAATAGCAAGAGAAGATTTTGCAGATTTAGTATTTCGATCAGAGCGATCAAAATGGAATGCTGTTATAGAAGATATTGATAACCAAAATTCTATAGGCAGACCAGTACTTGTAGGAACAATCTCCATCGAAACATCTGAAATGTTATCCGATCTTTTGCGCAAAAAAGGTATTAAACACAACGTATTAAATGCAAAACAACATGAACGTGAAGCTTCGATAATTGCTAAAGCAGGAGAAGAAAGCGCAGTGACCATCGCTACTAATATGGCTGGAAGGGGCACTGACATAAAACTTGCAGAAGGCATCAACACCAAGGGTGGGTTACATGTCATCGGCACAGAAAGGCATGAATCAAGAAGAATCGATAATCAATTGCGAGGTCGATCCGGTAGGCAAGGTGATCCAGGTTCTACAAGATTTTATGTTTCATTTGAAGATGATTTAATGAAAAGATTCGCACCAGATTGGTTACCTGGAATGATGTCTAAACTTGGTATGGAAGAGAATATGCCTCTTGAATCAAAAATGGTTACACGTGCCATAGAGCAAGCACAGCAAAGAGTAGAGGGTTATAATTTCGATATCCGCAAACATGTTGTCGAATACGATGATGTTATGAACATGCATAGAGATATGATTTATAGTGAACGAAATAAAGTATTAGAAGAGTCTGAATTAAACACTACAATCCTAACTATGGTAGAAGAAGAAATTGAATCTTTATCCGAATCTTTCCTTACCAATAGTCCTGTAGAACCTGAAACTTTCCTTACACAGTTGAATACAATATATCCACTAGAAGACGACATTACGATTGATGATGTTGAAAAACAGCCTGCAGATTATATTTTAGAACAAGCAAATATAATTGCGACAGATAGATATGAATCTATGACAAACGATGTTGGAACAGATCATCAGCGAATTGTAGAAAAGATAGTATTGCTGAGAATTATTGACTCACTTTGGGTGAATCACTTAACTGCAATGGATGAAATGCGTCAGGGAATTGGCTTACGAGCATACGGACAAACTGATCCTCTTGTGGCATATAAACAAGAAGCTCATGATATGTGGGAGCAATTATCCGCGAATATTCGACAGACAGTTGCCAAAAATATTTTTCATACACGCATAGCCCATAATGTAATCAACAGCTTAAATCCTGAAACAACTAACGATAGTCCGCAAAACTTAAGTAGTGACTCATCAGAAAATTCGCACAATGAGAATAGTGATAATGTTTCACGAGCGGAAAGACGTCGAGCACAACGCAAGAAAAAAAAACAGGTCAGAAGTAGGAATTAGAGATCTCACTAGTAAAAAAATGTCAGAAGAAAAAATAGGACCAAAAGGTGTAGTACCACCTGCAGAAAGAATAGCTGCTAGCGCCATAGCTAAGCTAAATTCTGAAACGCCAACCATTTGGCTAGTCAGTGGACCCTCGTCAGAAAATCGTAATTACGTAGCTAATGAAATAGCAAAATATTTTCAAAAAAGTGCCCTAATAGATGGTGAATCAATCTCAAAGTATGTATTCGCAGGACAAGTTCTACCGGGAGAAGAGCCAAATACAGAATCGGAACGCCAAATAGAATTATCGATACGTAATCAATGTCTATTAGCGAGATCATTTTCTGAGGCTGGCTTTGTTTCTGTTATTAATTATGCGATTTTAACCCGCTACCACTTAGAAGCTTATAGACATTATTTGTCTGGAGGCAAATTGCATCTTGCCGTCATCCCTTCAAGTGAACCTAAATTCATAGATCTGAACACCTTACTAGAGAAAGAACTAAATGGGGTTGGATATTGGATCGAAAATACTATGATCAAATCTGTCATTACCAACTTAATAAAATCTGAAGAATCTATTCTATGAAAATTAAAAAGGATTAAAATACTATGTATGGTGGTATCAAAGGGATTAATTCAAAATTGGAAAGAGTAATGTGTGTCAATGACTGTACCTGATAAAACTAAGGCCGATTTTGTAGAAACCTTTGAAGATCTTCACACAGACGAAAATCCGCTAAACGGACCTCTCGAACCTCAACAGGCAACCTGTGCACTAATAAATAAAATCGAGTCAGGCGAACATTGGTACACAGCTCTTCTAGATGTAATTAACCTCTGGTCAGTTCCTTATGAAGAAATAGATGGTGTTACATACCATTATTTAATAGATGGAGAAGCATTTAATTGGTTATTACTAGCTCAAAGGTTACTTGATGAAATTCTGACAATTGCCCCAAATAATGAAATAGAGGAGCTCTTACTGTATGGCATAGCACCTATGGATATTACAGAAGCAGAATTCGCAAGATTAATTGGAGGACCAAAATATCGCGCACACCTAAATTTTCAATATGGCGTTACCGTTGAAGAAGTAATTTTATTAAGTGCTGAATTAGAACTTGAAAAAGCTGGTGTGTTATCTAATACAGGCAAAGAACCACCTGATGTTTTAGCTTATCAACGTGTCTATGGGAAAAGCTTAGCTGAACTCCAAATAATTTATGCAACCCAAACAGGAATACATATCGGGAAGGAGATAAGCCAAAATTCTTTCCAACGATTTATATATTGGCTATCAAAATATCGATTACGCAATAGTGAACCAGCAAGGCTAGCTTCAGATACGCGTAAAGCTCTCTCTTTGATATCAAGAATGGAAAATCACAGAAAAAGGCGATTCACATAATAAATCGTTCTACTTGTGCAAGAATACCTTCAGTATCAATCTGGCAAATTTTCTTTTGTTGGCTCTGGGTAGCATGTTCAACAATCATGTCTGGAATCCCAATAGAGCCCAAAAATTTATCTCCCATTCTTAAATCTGATAAGAGTGATAAAACACCCTCACCAAAGCCACCAATAAGAGAATTATCTTCGACCGTTATTATACCTTTAGTTTCTTTGGCAATTTGTGTGATCAATTCTCTATCCAGAGGTTTAGCGAATCTTGCATTAACGACTCCAATACTTATATCGCGTTTAGCAAATTCTTCTGCAACTTCAAGACAATCAGGTATCACTGATCCAATTCCTATTAGAGCAAAATCAGAACCTGGTCGAAGTATAGCCCCCTTACCAATATGTAAATTTTCATTTTTTAAACTAGAAATCTCAGTAGCAGCAGTTCCACGAGGATATCGAATAGCAATAGGTCCTTCATGATCGATAGCTAAACTTAAAAGAGCAGAAAGTTCATCATCATCACTTGGAGCTGCCACAACCATATCTGGTAAACAACGCAAGTAGCTGATATCAGCAAATCCTTGATGCGTCCGACCGTCTTCTCCCACTAAACCAGCACGATCAATCGCGAAAATTACAGGTAATCCCTGAACAACAACGTCATGTACCACTGAATCAAATCCACGCTGCAAAAAAGTAGAGTAAATTGCTACAACAGGCTTCATACCAGAAGCAGCAAGACCAGCGGCAGTAGTGACTGCATGTTGTTCTGCTATACCTACATCAAATACTCGATTAGGAAACTGTTTTTTTAAATTGGTCAGACCTGAACCTTCCAACATTGCAGGAGTAATAACAACTACTTTTTCATCAGTCGCACAAATTTTGCCAAGGCTATCGCCAAAAACTTCACTATACGTTCTCTTCTTCTTTTCAGGTGAAGTAGTTGCCTTCAACCAATATGTGCCACTATGACTTTTTACTGGGTCAGCCTCTGCTTCTTCGACTCCTTGACCCTTCTTAGTTAGTGCATGTATGAGAGCCGGCTTCCCAGTAAAATGCTTGACAGATCTTAGT
>Ga0114932_10001460_pt1 | contig 26726 bp, 20 predicted proteins | sample 2SBtaG_2_FD_87286 | JGI IMG/M metagenome (GOLD analysis project Ga0114932, IMG submission 87286) | Deep subsurface microbial communities from Kolumbo volcano to uncover new lineages of life (NeLLi) - 2SBTROV12_ACTIVE470 metaG | ecosystem: Environmental > Aquatic > Marine > Volcanic ...
CCCCGGAGGGGTTATCGGGTGGTCTGCGGCGGGGGCCCATCGGGCGGTCTGCGGCGGCGGCCCATCGGGAGGCATGCGGCGAGGGCGCGGGATGGCCAACCATGCCATCCCCATCCCGCTTGGCGGGCGTGGCGAACCTTCCGTTATTCCCCATGCTCCTCATGACGCGTGTCAACCAAAGCCTGGTTGTAGGCGGCCATGACTTCCTTGTGATGGACGCAGCCCTTGAACTTCATGGTCTGATTGTTGTCGACCACCGCTAGGTGTTCCTCGCCCGTGTCGGTCATCATGGTCAGGGCGGTCTCCAGGGTGTCGTACATGGTCAGGTGCGGCGGGTGCAGGCGGGCGACATCGCCGGCGTTGACCAGATCGTCGAAATCATGATCGAAGGCGGACTCGCTGAGGTCCGCCAAGGTCACCGTGCCGAACAACTCACCGGTTTCGCGGATCACGAACAATTCGCCGACGGGGCATTCCTGCAGGCATTTTCGGACCTCCTGCAAACCGGCCGCCGGGGCCACGGTGATCCCGTCATCGGTCATCACCTTGTTGATCTTGATGGATCGCATGACCTCGGCCTCGAAGCCGCTCTTCACGTCAATGCCGCGGTTCAGCAGTTGCACGCTGAAAAATGACCGGCCGTAAAAATGGTGGGTGATCTCCGAAGCCACGACGACGGCCACCATGACCGCAAGGGTCAGGGCATAGTTGCTGGTCATTTCGAAAATGATCAGGGTCGTCGATATGGGTGCGCCCAGGACGGCGGCGGCCACCGCCCCCATGCCGACGATGGTGTAGACACTGACACCGGAGGCGTAACCGGGAAACGCGCCCGTGGCAATGACCCCATAGGCACCGCCCAACAAGGCGCCGATGACCAGCGCCGGACTGAACACGCCACCGCCGAATCCGAAGCCGATGCAGATGGCCGTCGCCGCCACCTTGGCGGCACAGATGCCGATCAGCATCCACAGGGAAAACTGCAGCAACAGCGTCGATTCCATCACCGCGTAACCGACACCGAGAACCTCCGGTATGGCCAGGGCCATACACCCGATGATCAACCCGGCAACGGCCGGCCGCGTCCAAGGCGGCAGCGGCACTGCCTTGGCGACGCGCTGCGTCAAGCCGATCGATCTCATGAAAATGATGGCCAGGACGCCCGAGAGAATGCCCAGAATGACGAAAGCGGGAAGCTCCCAGAACGACGCAATGATGCCCGTGTCGAAGGTGAACGCCGGAAAGTCGCCGAACCAATTGCGCGAGATGGCGGTGCCGGCGACGCTGGATATGACGATCGGCGCAAAGGCTTTCAGCGCATAGTGCCCGACCACGACCTCGTTGGCGAAAAGTGCGCCGGCGATGGGGGCGTTGAAGGACGCCGCCACGGCCGAGGCAACGCCACAGCCCAGCAAGGTGCGGGTCAGGGACCGCGACAGGTGCAAGCGCCGGCCGATCCATCCGCTTAAGGAGGCGCCCAGATGAACCGCCGGGCCTTCGCGGCCGACGGAAGCGCCGAATCCGATCGAAAGGGCACTGATCAATGCAGCCATCAGTCCGACCCGCGACGACATGCGCCCGCCGCGCAAGGCATTCGCTTCAATGACGTCGGCCACGTTGTGCGCCCGCCGGCCGGGCATGTAGCGGTAAACCAGGATGCCGACCAACAATCCGCCAAGCGTCGGAACGGAGACCACATGCCACCATGGCAGCGTCGCGACATAATCGGATATGCGCTCGGCCTCCGCCTGATAGGTCGCCAGTTGAATGAGCGCGATGAGTTCCCGAAATGCCACGACGGCGGCACCGGTCAGACTGCCGACCACGATCGCCAGTACGGACAGCACCAGATGATCGTTCCGAAGCATGCGGCGGAACTTGGACAGAAGGCGCAGATAGGTGATCCGAGATTCGGGCATCTCACCTGCTATCGAATAGGCCTAACACCCGGATTGTAAAGGGGTTTCGTGAACGAAGTCTTACGGATGGGGGATCAGTTCGGGCCTTACAGGCATCCGGGCCGTAGCCAACGCAACACCGATGGTCGCGATTGGGCCGCGTTGACACCCCGGGCGGCAAAAGGACGCCGGCCGTTCACGCCTTACGATCTCCCGCCAGATGCTGGGGCTGCAAGATGAAAAGGGCCAGGGGGCCGATCATGACGATGCCGGCGACGGCCAAAAACGCCATGCCCCAGCCGTAAGGGCTGGCGCCGCCGGCGAGATCGAGGGTAAATCCAATGACCAGCGGCCCCAGGAACCCGCCTGCATATCCCAGCGTCGAATGCACGGCCAGCGTCGCGCCGCGTTGGCCCACCTCGGCGCTGCCGGTCGTGCCGGCCGTCAATGAGGACGAATCGGCCCAGATCAAGGTCGCGTAGACCAGCACCAACACCGCCGCCAGGGGATAGGAGACGGCGGCGGAAAACCCGATGCCGCTGGCCATGATGATACCCGCCACCATAACCAGTACGATCAGCCGTTGACGGCCGAACCGCATGGAAATCTCATTGCCCGAAACGCTTGCCCAAACGCCCAGCAATCCCATGACCGTAGCGACAACGGTCGGCGTCAACCAGGACATGGGGCCGTTGCCCAGGCCCTGGGTGGCGGCAACAAAGGTCAGAAACGTCACCACCCAGCCTCGCAAGGCGCTCATTTCCAACGTGTGCACGCAGTACCCGATAGAATAGGCCATCGCCGAGCGGTTCCGGAAGACGGGGCGGAAATCAAGAAGCGCGCTTGTCTTTTCGGTGACGGGATCGGGCGTTCGTGCCGGCAGCGCCAAGGCCATCAACAAGAATGCCGCCGCCGCGCCGGCGCCGCCGATGGCGACGCCCCAACGCCAGCCCAGCGTGTCGGCGATGGTGCCGGCGATGACATAAGACGCGGCGCTGCTGATCCCGACGCTGGCGGCGTGCGCGGCGACAGCGCGCGACTGTGCCGGTCCTTCAACCTGGTCGCTCAGGGCCTTCAAGGCCGGCATGTAGGTGCCGGCCCAGCCAATGCCCCAAAGTGCGCGAAAGCAGAACGCTGACCAAAATCCGTCCGCCAGCCAGGCGTATCCCAGGGCGGCGGCAGTGATCATGGCGACACCGAAGAGATAGATGCGTTTGGGATCGGTGCGGTCGGTGAGCGACACCAGGACCGGCACGGCGACCACGTAGGCGAGGTAGAATATGCCGGTGATCCAACCGGCATCGGTGTTGCTCAGGCTCCAATCACGGATAAACACGGGCAACAACGCCGGAATGGAATAGGCGCCGACCTGCGCCAATGTCTGCGCCAGACAGACAACGGCAATGATGCGGATGAAGGTCCTATCCCGGGAGAATTCCTGCGCCACGAATGAGACCTTCGCTATGAGTTTCGATCTTGGTCCGGCGCCGGTGAAATGACATACGCCGCCATCGATTCCTGTGCGGCGCGGCGCAGTTCGTGCCATTTTTCCGGGCCGCCATAATAGGCAAGGCTGCCCGGCTCCGCCGTGCCGTCGCCATTGTAATAGGAAATGCAGTCGCGTAGCGGGCTGGTCCGTATGTCGGCATCGCGGCAATGCAAGGCGTATTCATTTTCCGGTTCTTTCTCGACGTCGACGATGGCGGCGGCGCGTTCGCGCAGTGTCTTCATCATCCACACCACGTAATCCGTGTGGCCGTCGATAACACGGATGAAATTAAACTGGCCGCCGCCGCCCTGCGGGCCGGAAATGATGAACAGGTTGGGAAACCCGTGGCTATGCAGGCCAAGAAAAGTCTTGGTCCCCTGCCCACGCCATTTCTCATACAGGGTTTGGCCGGCGCGGCCGGTGATCATGTTGAACGACGACGTTCCCATCCAACGGAACCCGGTCGCATAGATCAGGACGTCGAGGGCGTATTCCGTGCCATCATGAATGACGCCCTTGGCGTTGATTTTTCTGACTCCCAGCGGGGCCGTGTCGACCAACGTGACATGTGGTTGGTTGAAAACGGGCAGAAACTCATCGTGGAATGTCGGCCGTTTGCAGCCGTAGGGATAGTAGGGTTTCAGGGCGGCGGCCGTTTTTGGATCCTCGACAATGGTGTCAACCCGGGCTCGGATCTGCTCCATAATCCGGAAGTTGGTGTTCAGTTGCTTTTCAATCAGTTTTTCCGGTGATAACGCCGTGGTGTGTTGTTTGCGGGTTTTGAAATCATCGACCTTGCCCGACAAAAAATCATCATTGCCTTTCAAGGCGCTGCGGCCCGATGAAATCATCGCCAGGCGATCGCGCCGGGCCCGGGCCCAGCCCGGCTGTTTGGACCAGGTTTCAATCTCTTCTTGAGTGGTCTCACGTTGATCGCGCACGTCAACGGACGACGGTGTGCGTTGGAACACGTACAGTTCCCTGGCAATTTTCGCCAGCTCCGGGATCACCTGCACGGCGGTGGCGCCGGTGCCGATGATGCCGATGCGCTTGTCTTTCAAGTCGACGTCATAATCCCAGCGCGAGGTGTGAAAGGCATCACCTTGAAACGTCTCCATGCCGTCGATCCGGGCCAATTTCGGGGTCGTCAGGATGCCGTTGGCCAGCACCACATGCCGGGCCCGCATCTTGTCACCGCGGTCGGTGGAAACCGTCCACCGGCCGGTGCTCTCATCCCAGGCGGTCTCCTCGACGGTGGTATGGAATAGGCAGCGGCCGTAAAACCCGGTGGCCTCGGCAATTTTCTGGCAGTACTCAAGAATTTCGAAGCCGGAGGCGAATTTCATCGTCGGGATATAGCCCATCTCCTCGAGCAGGGGCAGGTAGCTGTAGGATTCCACGTCGCAGGCGATACCGGGATAGCGGTTCCAATACCAAGTGCCGCCGACGTCGCCGCCTTTCTCGCAGAACCGGACATCGTTGAATCCGGCCTGGCGCAGCTTGTACCAAAGCAGAAGGCCGGCAAATCCGGCGCCGACGACAACCATGTCGCAGGTGTCCGTCAGGGCTGCGCGTTCGACCGGTTCCGCCGAATAAACGTCTTCCAGGTATTTACTGAACTCACCTTCCATGGAGATGAAGTCGGCGGCGCCCCGCCGGGCCTCCTTGAAGGCCCGGTATTTGGCCTGTTCGGCGGCATTAAACACGGCCCCGGGCGGCGCCGGCGGCAGCGTCGTCAGGGCGGCATCATCAACTGTGGCGTACCCTTTGCCGGCAATGTCCTCACTGGCTTTGGCGGCCCGGGTATTGAAGATTTTCAGGCCCGTTTCCGGGTCGAATTGGATTGGCAAAACCACACCTCTTTGCTTCCGCCGTCAGGTTACAGATATTAGCGCAAGAGGGAAGGCCTATAGCGCCGGCACCCTTCGCTCAACGGATCGCAAAACTCTGCAGGCCGGTCCGCTGACCGCATCATCTGAGACATCGGCGGGGAATGGACCGTTGTCGCCCGACAGGAGAATTCGCTGTATACTCATATTTTGGAAATTGCGAGGATGGCTGGGGCGGGAGGATTCGAACCTCCGGATGCCGATACCAAAAACCGGTGCCTTAGACCACTTGGCTACGCCCCATCAGATTGCGACGGCAAGATAAGGCTTCTTTCTGGGTCCCGCAAGCACGACCGGCACGGCGGGAAATGATCAAGCGAATAGCACCGATGAGCGGATTATTGTGCAATTTGCAAATCCTGTCGTCGATTTGACGGGCGTCGAATTACGGACGGGGTTTAGCGGTTTTGAGAACTGATGAGCTGGCACCTTCGTCCTGGCCAATGGAGCGGGCCATGACGCATGATAAGCTGGGTTTTGGAATTAACCCGTGAACGCCCAAAGAAACCGGTCCGATGATGGAAACCATAAGCTGGTCCCAGCGCCTTCAACAGAACCCCGACACGGCCGCCGGCGCCGCCATGTTGGCGCTGCTGCGGCGCATGGACGCCTTCCAGTGGTGGGATCCGGACAACGTCGAGGCCGAACAGTATAAGGCGCTTGGCAAACTGCTGGCGCACGCCCGCAAGACCATCCCGCATTATGCCCGGGCCCTGAAAAGCGTGAAATCGCTGAAGCCGAAGAACCTGGCCCAAGGCGCCTGGCACCACGTGCCCATTTTAACCCGAGCGGCGGTCAATGAAGCCGGCGAGGAACTGATGAGCCGAAGTGTGCCGAAAAAACACGGCGGCCTGAACCCGATCTACACCTCAGGCACCACGGGCCGCCCGGTGCGGGTCGTCCGGACCAGCCACGCCCTGCAATATTGGAGCGCCTTCACGACCCGCGATCACATTTGGCACGACCGCGACATTTCCCAAACTTTGGCGGTCAGCCGATCGTCGGAGAAAGGTTTTGCCATCTACCCGGAAGGCGTCGAACATCAATCCTGGGGCAGCCCCGGAGTTTTTTCCAGCGGCCCGGCCTTCAGTCTCAATGTCAACACGTCGATCGCGGATTTCGCCGAATGGCTGACACGGATCAATCCCGCCTACTTCATGACCCTGCCGAACATCATGAAGCGGCTGGCGCCCTATTGCCGGGACCGCGGCATCGACCTCCCCAACCTGAAGGAGGCCTATGTCCACGGCGAGGTTTGTACGGACTTCATCCGGGGTGCCGTCAACGATGCCTGGGGCGTCGCCCTGCATGACATGTATTCCAGCCGTGAAATCGGCTACATGGCCCTGCAATGCCCGGAAAACGACCACTATCACGTGCAGGCGGAGGGCGTCGTGCTGGAGGTCCTGGACGACAACGACCAGCCCTGCGGGCCCGGTGAAACCGGGCGCGTCATCGTCACGACGCTGCGCAACTATGCCATGCCCTTGATCCGCTATGAGGTCGGCGACCGCGCGAAAATGGGGGGGACCTGCAGCTGTGGGCGCGGCTTGCCGGTGTTGAACCGGATCATCGGCCGCGAACAGGACGTTCTGATCCTGCCGAACGGCGAACAACGCTGGACCCTGTTGGGCAGTCCCGACGTCAGAGATTTGATGAACATGGCGCCGATCCGCCAATACCAGTTTGCCCACGTGGCCAGTGATGTCATTGAAGTGCGTCTCGGCATCGGCCGCCAATTGACCGAACAGGAAAGTGCGCGCATCACCGACTTTGTGCAAAAGAAATTCGGCTACCCGTTCACCATCCAATTCCAATGCGCCGACGAACTGCCGCGCACCAAGGCTGGAAAATTCCGTGATTTCGTCCGTGAGATACCGCTGCCGGACGGCACGGATCAGGCCGCATCGGGCTGAGGACCGCTGATTTGGGCAAGGGTATCATCGAAGCGGTCCAGCATGGCGTCACACACCGCCTCATCGTGGGCCACGGACAGATAAAGTTTGGTGCCCATGGGGTTGAGGAAGACGCCGCGGTCGAACAGACCCAGCATCATGGCCCGGCCCCTGACGCTGTCGGCTTTCTGGGTTGAACGGTAGTCGAACACGGGCTCAGACGAGAACACCACCTGGGCAAGCGGCCCATCGCCAATGACCTGGGCCGGCATCTGCCGGCTCGCCAATACGCGGCTCAGCCCGTCACGAAGATAGTGCCCAAGGGCGTGCAGCCGTTGGTAGGTTCCTGGCCCGCGAAACACCCCAAGGGCCGCGTTGGCGGCCGCCGTGGAGATCGGATTGCCGCCCAAGGTCGATGCCATCCAGACATATTCGCCGCCGCCCATGCGGTGCTCGCTGACCCATTCCATGATTTCCGCCCGGCCGCCGAAAGCACCGATGGGGTAGCCGCCGCCCAAGGCCTTGCCGTAGGCGATCAGGTCCGGCTGTACGCCGTAGTATTCCTGGGCGCCGCCGTAAGCAAGGCGGAAGCCGGTCACCACCTCGTCATAGATCAAAAGCGCGCCGGCATCGGTACAAGCGGCACGAATACCTTCCAAAAACCCGTCCTTGGGCGGCGTGCAGCGCTGCAGGGGTTCCATGATCACGCCGGCCAGGCTGTCGGCGTTCTCGGCGATGATCCGCGCCGCCGTTTGCAGGTCATTGTAAGGCGCCACCAACAAATACTCGCTCATGGCCGGGGTGCCGGCGCTGGTCAGTTCGGGTTGCGGATAGGCCGCCGGCTGTTGCGGGAACAGGCTGGTCACGCCGGCTTCGTTGGCGCCGTGATAAGCGCCTTCGAACTTCAGGATTTTCGGCTTCCCGGTGACGGCCCGCGCCAACCGCTGGCAATACATGGTGGCTTCCGTGCCCGACGCACAAAACCGCAGGCGCTGCGCCGCCGGGCTGATCCGTTGGATCTCCTCTGCCAGGGCCAGAACGTGGGTATTCAGATAAGCAAAGTTCGACCCCCGGGCCGCCTGGTCCGTCACCGCCTTGACGATCTCGGGACGGGCATGACCGACCAGGCACGATCCCCAGGCCATGGAGAAGTCCAGAAACTCGCGGCCTTCGGCGTCCCACAGCCGGCACCCGTGGCCCCTGTCCATGACCACCAATCGATCTTCGGGAAGGCCATATTCGCCGTTGGCGATACCGGCGGGAAATACCTCGGTCGGTCTGGCGCTGGTCGTTGTCATCGCATCTGCTCCGTAAATTCATGTCATGGGCCACAGCATGATGCTTTCATGCCATGAAACCAAATTTATATTATTATTGATTTTTATTAAAATATTTTATAACAAAACACATGCGTGCCACTCAACTCCGTGCCTTCCATCTTGTCGCCCGGGAAGGCAGCTTTTCCGCAGCGGCGGATCACGCTGGGCTGACCCAGCCGGCATTGACCATTCAGGTCCGCAATCTGGAAAAAACCTACGGACTGCGCCTCTATGACCGCACCGCCGACGGGGTTCGAATGACGCCGGCCGGCGACGCATTGTTTCGCCTGACTCGGGAATTGTATGGCGTCCAAGATCGCATTGCCGGTTACCTGAGCGCGGCACGCGATCTTGAGACCGGTGATTTGCGGTTGTCCGCCGACGGCCCGCATCTGGCGACGAAGCTGATCGCCGCCTTCCGATCCCATTTTCCCGGGGTTCACATATCCCTTTCCTTGGGCAACGCATCGGCGGTCTGGGATGATTTGGCCGAAGGCCGCGCCGATGCGGTGGTCGCCGCCGATGCCCCGAAGGTCAGCGCCAATTACATTGTTCCGGTTCAGCAAAGCCGCCTTGCCGTTTTGGTCGACGCCTCCCATGCGTTGTCGAAGCGCCGGAAAATCTCCGTCAAAGACCTTGCCGGCCAATCGGTGGTGGTCCGCGAACGCCGTTCCAATACGCAACGCATGGTCAATGGGCTGCTTCGCAAACACGGCGTCGTTCTGGGCAACCAAATGGAATTGGGCAGCCGCGAGGCCGTGGTCGAAGCGGTCGCGGCAAGCTTGGGCATCGGCTTCATTTTCGCCAGCGAAGTCACGCCGGACCCGCGGGTCAACGTCCTTGAGCTGACAGATGCTTCCGTTACCAACAAGGAAGTGGCGGCCTGCCTTCACGGACGGCGCGGCGACAATATCGTCAAAGCATTTATGCAGGTTGCCGCCGAGTGGCGGAAGTCACACGGATAAACGGCTGGCGGTGACCCACCAGTCGCCATGCGCAATTTGGATTGCCTCGGCCGCGGCCTCGGCATCGGCATCATTGGAAAACAACCCAAAACAGGTCGCGCCGCTGCCGGACATGCGCGCCAGCAGGCATCCGTCCGCGCCGTCAAGGGCGGCTGTCGCGTCTTTGATGGCCGGCACAAGTGACACGGCCGGGTCCATCAGATCATTGGTTCGGGCCGCCAACAAATCGGTCAATTGAGGCACCCCAACCACGTCATCATCGAATTGGGCGGGATTATTAAAGTCGCCCTGCCGCGCGGCGAACACCGCCGGCGTCGATACCCCAACGCCTGGATTGACCATGACCAGAGCCGCCGCCGGCAGGTCCGGTGCCGGCGTTAAAACTTCACCGGCACCGCCCATGAAGGCCGGGCGCCCATACAGACAAACGGGGACATCGGCGCCGAGCGAGAGCGCCAGACCCGACAGATCGTGGGTGGCGGGGTGAATACCCCAAAGACGGACAAGGGCCTTGATCGTCGCCGCCGCGTCGGCCGAACCGCCGCCGATCCCCGACGCCACCGGCAGGTTCTTGGTCAGAGTGATCGCGGCGCCATTCGCCATCCCCGTGGCGTCCATGAGGGCGCGGGCGGCGCGCAATACCAAATTGCGTTCATCCGGCTCCAGACCGCCGCCGAAGGGGCCGTCGATTTGCAGCGTCAGATCAGCCGCCGGACTGACGGAAATCCGGTCGCCGACGGCCGCGAACACGACCAGGCTGTCCAGTTCATGATAGCCATCGTCGCGACGGCCGAGGACATGCAAATACAAGTTCAACTTCGCCGGCGCATCGACGGCGATGGCACCATCCGGCATGGAAGCGTCGCGCATGCGGGGCTCAGGTTTTGTCGGGACCGGCGGTCTTGCCCGCCTCATCCGGGACGCCGACGGGTTTCGCCGCCGGCAAACCATCTTTCAATTTCTTGCGGACCTCTGCCTCGACTTTGGCGTCGGGCTCCAGGCTCAGGGACCGTTGCCATTGGAACCGCGCCTCTAGGGATCTTCCGACCCGCCAATAGGCGTCACCCAGATGATCATTGATGACCGGGTCTTCGGGGCGGGTCTGGACGGCCCGCTCCAGTTCCAATACCGCCTTGGGGTAATTGCCCAGCCGGTAATAAACCCATCCCAGGCTGTCGATGATGTAACCATCGTTGGGGCGGCGCCTGACGGCGTTGTGGATCATCTCAAGCGCGCGTTCCAAATGGGTCCCTCTGTCGACCCAGGAATAACCCAGATAATTCAGCACATAGGGCTGATCCGGTTCGAATTCCAAGGCCTTCAGAAAATCCTTTTCCGCCTCCGGCCAGCGCTTCGCCCGCTCCAGAACGATGCCGCGCGAATAAAGCATCCGCCAGTTCTTTTTGGTCAGGGTGCCGGTCCGGGTAATGGCGCCCGTGTAGGCGTCAATGGCCTCGTTCCATCTTTCGTGACGGCGCAGCAGATCGCCCAGGCCACTCATGGCTCTGGCGTTGTCGGGAAACCGCTGGGCCAGGTCCTTGAGCAGATCGATGGCCGAATCCGTCTGCTTCATGGCGTTCAGGTTGTGGGCGCGGCGTAAATCGGCGGAATACCTGAAAGGCGACGACGCATTGATGTCTTCATAAAGATCATTGGCTTGCTTGTAGCGCTGATCGTCCTCCAGAATATCGGCCACCATCATTTGGGCTATGGGGAATGCCGGCCTCAACCATAGGGCCAATTGGCCCAGCACCATGGCCGTCTCGCGGGCCCGTTGTTGGCGCAGGGAATTGGCAATGTTGAACATGGCTTCGGCGGCGCCGGCGGCCGTATTGGCGATCATCGGCTCCGGCTTGACGTTTTTATCCAGGCGCTGCAAAGCCGGTTGCAATAGCGTCGTTCCCGGGTTTGTAGCGATGAACTGATCGTACAGCGCGCGCGCCTCTGCAGTCTTACCGACACGTTCCAACATGCCACCGAGCAATTGCGTATATCGGAATGACTGATTCTCCTGGTCTTTCGCAAGCTTCGCGAACGCCGCCTCTGCTTTTCCGTGACGGCCGGCAAAGTCCAAAAGCAATGCCCGGTGCATATCATACAGACCCTGGGATGAGGCCTTGCCATCCAGACGCTTAAGGGCCTTCAACGCCGCATCGAATTTTTTCGCGCCGGCCAGACTCCAGGCCTCCAATGCCGGCTTCGCAAATCCGTTCAGCCCGTTCGATGGTTGGGCCTTGAGCCGGGCCGTCTGTGCGGCCGTATCGCCCCGCCGGATCGCGTCGACAAGCAAAGCCAGATGCGCGATGGGGGCTTTCGGGTTTTTATCCAACAGGCGCTCGGCCAAAGGCAGCGCGGCCTCGATGCGGCCCTCAATGGTCATCAGGACAAATGTCCGCCGCAAAAGGTCGGGGGCATCGGGCATGGAGCGCAGCGCCGCGTTCAGATACGTCACCGCCGACGGCAGGTCTTTTTCGGCCTGCGCATGGCGGCCGGCCAGATAGTTTCCGATGGCCGAGGGGCCGGGCACGGCCTGATATTCCGCCGCCGATGCCGGCACGCCAGCAGCGCCGAGAAGAACTCCGGCAATCGGTGCGGCGATCCATGCCGCCGACACGCGGCGGCGCCTCACTTGATTGTCCCATTCAGGGGAATGTTTGATGCGCTGAACCATGACCTGAGGACAGTTTAACCGACCGACGCGTCCGGTTCTAAACCTTTCTTCGCACATTTACATATTCGGATAGTTGGGCCCGCCGCCACCTTCCGGCACCACCCAATTGATGTTCTGGGTGGGGTCCTTGATGTCGCAGGTTTTGCAGTGGACGCAGTTCTGAGCGTTGATTTGCAGACGCTTGGCCCCGTCTTTCTCGTCGTTCTCATCGTCGACAAATTCGTAAACGCCGGCCGGGCAGAAACGGTTTTCCGGTCCGTCATAGAGAGCCAGGTTGGTGTTCACCGCGACGCTGTCGTCCGTCAATTGCAGGTGCACAGGTTGGTCTTCCTCATGGTTGGTGGCCGAAAACGAGACATTCGTCAGTTTGTCAAAGGTGATCACCCCGTCGGGCTTCGGATAGTCGATTTTCGGCATGGCATCGGCCGGTTTCATCTGGCTGTGGTCGTCGTGATGGCCGAACGTCCACGGCAGCAGGAAGCCAAGACCCAGGTTGTTCATCCACATGTCGAACCCGGCATACAGCGTTCCTAAGGTAACGCCGAACTTGCTGAGTGCCGGCCGGGCGTTGCGCACCCGGTGAAGATCCTTGTATGCCCAGGAGGCTCGGAACGCCGGCTCATAGCCGCTCAGTTCGTCATGGGCCCGATCTTCGCAAATCGCGGCGAACGCGTGTTCGGCCGCCAGCATGGCCGTTTTCATGGCGTTATGGGTGCCCTTGATGCGCGGCACATTGACGAAACCGGCGGCGCAACCGATCAAACAGCCGCCGGGAAAGGCCAGCTTCGGCACCGACTGCAGGCCGCCTTCATTGATCGCCCGCGCCCCGTAAGCGACCCGCCGGCCACCTTCCAGCATGGGTTTGACGGCCGGATGGGTCTTGAACCGCTGCATTTCGTCGTAGGGAGAAAGGTGCGGGTTCTCGTAATCCAGGGTGGTCACGAAGCCGATGGCGATCTGGTTGTTCTCCTGGTGATAGATGAAGCCGCCGCCGACGATATCGTTCAAGGGCCAGCCTTGGGTGTGGATGACCAGGCCTTCCTTGTGGTTCGCCGGCTCAACGTCCCACAATTCCTTGATGCCGATGCCATAGGTCTGCGGCTCAACCCCCTCACGCAGGTTGAACTTTTCCATCAGCGCCTTCGACAGGTGGCCGCGGCAGCCTTCGGCAAATAAAGTGTATTTCGCATGCAGTTCCATGCCCGGCTCAAAGTTCGGGCCCTGGCTGCCGTCGCGCGACCGGCCCATATCGCCGGTCGCAATCCCCTTCACCGATCCATCGTCGTTGAACAGCACTTCGGCGGCCGCGAAACCGGGATAAACCTCGACCCCCAGGGCCTCGGCCTGTTCACCCAACCAGCGGGTCAGGTTGCCGAGGCTGGTGGTGTAGCAGCCATCGTTGCTCAACAACGGCGGCATCAGCAAATGCGGCATTTCCGACTTGCCGGTTTCTGAGAGAACCCAGTGGCGGTTTTCCGTCACCGGCGTGTTCAACGGCGCGGCCTTGTCCTTCCAGTCGGGAATCAGTTCGTCCAGCGCGATGGGATCAATAACTGCGCCGGACAGGATATGGGCGCCGATCTCCGAGCCCTTTTCGACCACACAGACCATCAATTCCCTGTCGTTTTCCGCGGCCAGCTGCATCAGCCGAATGGCCGCCGACAATCCGGACGGCCCGCCGCCGACGATGACAACGTCGACTTCCATCGATTCGCGTTCCACCACTTCCTCCGACATTGCCCGTTCCCCTCTTTGCCGCAGTCTTCTTCAATGACGCGCTTCTATCATAGCCCGACGGGTCCGGAAATCACGTCTCGTTTTGGCCTGTGAAACCCGCCTTTCCGGGTGTCGCAAACCGATCATCGTGCTAGATTGCAGCGATGATGCCCACCGATCAAACCCGCGCCATCCTCGATTGGCATGTCATGGCCGGGGTCGACGAGACCCTTGCCGATGCGCCCGTCGACGGCTTCGCCGCAGTCCCGGCACCGGTTCCCAATCCCGCACCGCCATCGGCGATGCACGATAGCCAACGGACAACGCCGCCGGCCGGCCGGCCGGCCGCGGCCAGTTCACCCGAGGCCCCGCCAAGCGGCGACGAAGCGGTCAAATCGGCGGTCCAATTGGCGGCGGCGGCGGCAAGTTTCGAGGATTTGCACAAGGCGCTTGAAACCTTCGACGGATGTGCGCTTAAGAGAACCGCGACCAATCTGGTCTTCACCGATGGCAACCCGAAGGGACGGGTGTTGTTGATCGGCGAGGCGCCGGGTGCCGAGGAAGACCGCCAAGGCACCCCCTTTGTCGGCCCGTCCGGCCGGCTGCTGGACAAGATGCTGGGGGCCATCGGCTTGGATCGGACCGACGTGCTGATTTCGAACACCGTGTTCTGGCGGCCCCCGGGCAACCGCACACCGACGCCGCTGGAGGCGGCGGCCTGCCTGCCCTTCGTGGAACGCATGGTTGAGTTGATGGAACCTGCCGTCATTGTGCCTTTGGGCGGGCCGGCGGCGAAATCGCTGCTGGCGCAAACCATGGGAATCGGTAAGTTGCGGGGCCGCTGGTTCAGTTATACCACGCCGAAAATATCGCACCCCATTGACGCCACGCCGCTGTTCCATCCGGCCTATTTGTTGCGCACCCCGGCCCAGAAGCGGGCCGCCTGGCGCGATCTCTTGATGATCAAACACCGGCTTGCCGACAAACCATCCCATTGACCGCCATTCGCCCTGGGTTCTCAATATGTAGGGAATTCTTCATTTTTCCGCATAAATATAGTAGGTATTGAGAAAATCCGTGCTTCGGGTTGTTGCCGAACACGGCATGCACTATACAGGCAAGGCTTGTGAGGGATGCGGGGTCAGCACCAATGAATTTCCTGTCCATTCGCCGATCGGCGAGATGTCTGCTCGCCATGGCAGGTATATTGTGGCTGGCACATAGTCCGTCCCTGGCCTCGGATGCGAACCGGCCCAGCGAAGAAGCAGTGTCCCTGACACCGCGTTTGAATATTGCCGCCGCGTCGCCAAAAGTCATTTCGTTGGCGGACGCCGACCGGTATCGGGATATCTTTGCCCTGCAGGCGGACGGCAACTGGAAAAAAGCCAACACCCTGATCAAGCAACTGAACGATCCGGTGTTGTTGGGGCATGTCCTGGCGCAGCGCTATCTGCATCCCAACAAATACCGCTCGCGCTACAAGGAACTGAAGGCATGGATGGCGGTTTATGCGGACCATCCTGACGCGGCGCGCATCTACAAGCTGGCCCTGCGCCGCAAACCGAAGAATTGGCGCCGCCCGAAGGCGCCGGAGCAACTGAAGCTGGCAAAACCGCCGACGGGGGCCAAGGCGCGAGAAATCACCGGCAAGGCGTTGGGGCGCTCTGATCGCTCGAAAGTTCGCAGTTTCAAACGGCATCTGCGCCGCGTTTTGCGCCGCGGTCATACCTTGGCCGCCAAACGCACCTTGAATTCCCGCGACGTCAAACGCCTGTTCAGCGACGCCGAATATGATCAGGCGGCGGCAAAACTGGGCCAGGCCTATTTCAACGACAGCCGCGACAAATTTGCTTTGCAGTGGGCCGGCACCGCCGCCGAACGCTCCGGCCACCTGGTTCCGGACGCCCATTGGACCGCCGGCCTGGCGGCCTGGCGCCTGGGCCGGCGTGAGCAGGCCGCGCACCACTTCGAGGAAGCGGCCCGCCATAGCGACCGGTCAGACTGGTTCCACGCCGCCGCCGCTTTCTGGGCGGCGCGCGCGAATTTGGTCAGCCGCCATCCCGAACGGGTCACGCCGTTGCTGGAGGCCGCGGCCGCCAAACCGCGCACCTTCTACGGCCTGTTGGCCCTGAATGTCCTGGGCCGTCCGCTGCCCTTCCGTTGGGCGCCGCCGGCCTTGGACGATACGACTTATGACGCCCTGATGACGCGGCCACGGGGCAAACGCGCCATGGCGCTGTTACAAATTGATCAGCAGGTGCGGGCCGGCCGGGAATTGCGCAATCTGACGCGCAACGCCGATGAGGATTTGTCACGCGGCGTTCTCACCTTGGCGGCCCAGGCCGGCATGGCCGAATTGGCGGTGCGCCTGGACGAACGCCTGTTTTCCAAGGGCGGCGGTTTCGATGGCGCTGCCTATCCGATCCCGGCTTGGGTGCCGGCCGGCGGGTTTCGCATCGACCGGGCCCTCATTTACGCGCTGATCCGCCAGGAATCGCGCTTCAACCCGAAGGCCAAGAGCTGGGCCGGGGCCCGCGGCCTGATGCAGTTGATGCCCGGCACGGCACGTTTCGTTGCCCGCACCAACCGCATCCGCTACAACAACCGGCGCAAACTTTTCCAGCCGGAGATCAACCTGACGCTGGGCCAGCGTTACATCGAAATGCTGTTGAAGGACGCGAAGATCAAGGGTGACCTGTTTTTGATGATGGCGGCGTGGAACGGCGGGCCGGGCAATCTCAACAAATGGCGCCGCCGTACAGACGACCTCGGCGACCCCCTGTTCTTCATCGAAAGCCTGCCGTCGCGCGAGACCCGGAACTTCATCGAACACGTGCTCTCCAATCTGTGGATTTACCGTCACCGCCTGGGCCAACCCCGGCCATCCCTGGCGGCCATTGCGGCGGGCGAGTGGCCGGTGTATACCCCGCTCGGTCAGAACGCCGTGGAAGAGGTCGCCGCCAACGATGGGGCACGCAGACAAAACTGAATTTCAGCCGGTCAATATCGCCATCCTGACGGTCTCCGACAGCCGCACCATCAACGACGACCGTTCCGGTGATACCCTGGTCGAACGCCTGGAAGGCGCCGGCCACAAATTGGCGGCGCGGGCCATCGTCAAGGATGAAGTGCCGATCATCACCGATCAACTCCGCACCTGGATTAACGACGCCAATGTCGACGTGGTCATTGCCACCGGCGGCACCGGCGTCACCGGACGCGATGTCACGCCGGAGGCCTTCGCCGAGGTTTGGGAAAAGGAAATTCCGGGCTTCGGGGAACTGTTCCGCTGGGTCAGCTATCAAAAAATAAAGACCTCGACGATCCAGTCCAGGGCCTGTGCCGGGGTTGCGGGCGGCACCTATATTTTTGCCCTGCCCGGCTCTCCAGGGGCCTGCAAGGACGGCTGGGATGAGATTTTGCAAGACCAGTTGGACATCCGCCACAAACCCTGCAATTTCGTCGAGATGATGCCGCGCCTCAACGAACACCGCGCCTAGCCGGCCGATGACCGCGGTCCGCACCTTGCTGTTCGATATGGATGGGGTCTTCTGCGACTACGACTTCGCGCTCAGGCTTGCCAACCTGGAAGCGATCACCGGCGTCGCCGCCGAAACCATCGACGCGACCATTTTTCAATCCGGTTTCGAAGACAAGGCGGATCTGGGACAATTCAGCGCGGCCGCCTACATGGAAGAAGTCGCGCGCCTTCTGGGCACCGAAATGGACGCCGAGACCTGGCTGACCGCGCGTTCCCAAGCCATGACCCCTTACGAGGAAATGTTTGAGTTGGTCCGTGAGCTTAAACGCCGCTACCCAATGGCCTTGCTGTCCAACAACGGCTGGTTGCTGCGTCAGAACATCAGCCGAATTTTGCCGGAATTGCCTGAGATATTCGGCGAAAATCTCTACTTTTCCGCCGAAATTGGCTCTGGAAAGGAAACGCCCGCCTGCTTCGGGCCGCTGCTCGGCATGCTCGGCTGGCAGGCCTCGACAACGCTGTTTATTGACGACAGCCCGGCCTACATCGCCGCCGCGCAGACCGCCGGGCTGCAAACCCATTTGTTTACGCAACCGGAAAACTTCGTCACCGCACTTGATACGTTGGGTCTACGCTGACGGCGATCCTTCCAGGCGGCCCCGGTCACGGCCAATGGATTCGGCCATGAAATCAAGGAAGGCGCGGATGCGCGCGGTACGCCTCAGGTCCGCATGGGTCAGCAGCCAGAGCTCCGAGCGCACCTCGGATGGCAGGCCCGCGACACGGGTCAGTTTCGGTTCCGGGTCACCCAGGAAACACGGCAGTACCGCCAGCCCGAGACCGCCGACCGCCGCCCCCAAAACGCCGAGCAGATTGTTCGACCTGAGCGCCACGCGCCCATCGGGCACTTCCCGGCGCAGCCATTTCGCCGCCTCCACATGGGCCAGGCTGTCGTCGAAGCCGAGCCAGGTGTGGTCGGCCAGGGGACGCGCCGCGTCGTGAACCGCCAGATAGGCGGGGCCGCCGTAGATGGAAAAGGCGACGTCGCAGATGCGCCGCCCGACCAGTTGTTCCGGCGGCGCCAGGGTCGGGCGGATGGCCACGTCCGCCTGGCGCTTCGACAAATTCAAGTATTGGGTGTCCAGGTTGACATCGACGGTTATCTCCGGATACGCCGCATGAAAGGCCGTCAGATGCGGGCCCAGAAAACGGTAGGCCAAGGTGTCCGTTGTGGTCACCACCACGGTTCCCCGCAGTTGCAGATCGCGGCCCGTGACGCGCCGGTCCATGGCGTCCACTTCGTCGCGGATGCGTCGCACCGAGGTGCGCATTTCCTCACCGGCCACGGTCGGCACGTAGCCGTCGCGGTGGCGCTCAAAAAGCCGCACCCCCAACCCCGCCTCCAACCCGTTGATACGCCGGAACACGGTCGAATGATTGACGGCCAGCGTCCGGGCCGCCCCGGACAGGCTGCCGGCCTCGGTAACGGCCAGGAACACGCGCAGATCGTCCCAATCCATGGCCCAGACCATATATGCATTTTTGCAAAGTTAAAATGCTTTTTTGATAATTTCGATGCAATAACAAAAAGACTATGTTGCCGGTCAAGCCACATCATCGCAAACCAACGAACGAGGAAACCAAAATGACCGACACCATCGATCCCAAAACCGCCCCCTACGGCGCGCTGTTGCTGCGCGTCTCGCTCGGCGTCATGTTCCTGGCCCACGGCCTGTATCTGAAGTATTTCGTTTTCACCCTGCCGGGCACGGCGCAATTTTTTGAATCCGTCGGCTTCCCGGGCTTCACCGCCTATGTGGTCGTCATCGCCGAGACCATCGGTGGTCTGGCGCTGATCCTCGGCGTGCAAGCCCGCCTTGTCGCCATGGCCATGATCCCGATCTTAGTGGGCGCGCTGTTCGTGCATTCGGGCAACGGCTGGGTGTTTTCCGCCAAGGGCGGCGGCTGGGAATATCCCGCCTTCCTGATCATCGCCGCCGTCGTCCAGGCGCTAATCGGCGGCGGCGCCTATGCGCTTAGCCGTGATCTGCGGCTTCCCTATCTGCCGGCGACCGCCCGATGAAGGGCCTCATCAACGGCACCTGGCACGGAGACCTGGAGTCAGATCCGGGTCTCCTGGCCCGCTTCCAGTCGCTCGACAAAGATACCTTTCGGGACCGGATTTCAACCGACGGCGGCACGGATTTCGCGGCTGAAGCGAACCGTTATCACCTCTACGTCTCCTACGCCTGCCCCTGGGCCAACCGGACCATCCTGTACCGCAAGCTGAAGGGCCTCGAAGACGTCATCTCCATGTCCGTCGCGCACCCGATCTGGGGCGGTCCGGACGGCTGGACCTTCGCCGACGGCGAGCATGGCACCCGCGATCACGTCGCCGGCCGGCCGGCCTTGCAAGACGTCTACGCGGCGGCGAAGCCCGATTTCACCGGCCGCGTCACCGTGCCCGTGCTGTGGGACAAACAGACCGGCCGCATCGTCTCAAACCAGTCCGGCGACATCATCCGAATGCTTGATGGCCCGTTCGATCAATGGGGCGATGCATCGGTGCGGTTTTATCCCGACGATCTGGCCGCCGACATCGAGGCGATGAACGCCGTCGTCGTGCCGAAGGTCTGCATGGGCGTCTATAAGGCGGGCTTCGCCTCGACCCAGGAGAATTACGATGGCGCCGTCGGCGACCTGTTCGAGACCCTGGACGAGCTCGACGCCCGGTTGGCGGAGCAGCCCTATCTGCTGGGCGGGCGCGTGACGGAATCCGATTGGCACCTGTTCATGACGCTGGTCCGCTTCGATGCCGTTTATCATTCGAAGCTCAAGTGCTCGAAGAAGCGTCTTATCGATTACCCGCACCTCAGCCGTTACACGCGGCGCCTCTACGGCCTACCCGGTGTCGCCGCCACGGTCAGGCTTGACCACGTGAAGATGCACTACTTCGACGACCTGGGGATCGGCAACCCGCGCGTCATCCCCGCTGATGCGGCCGTGGACTTTCGCCGCGCGGCCTGATCGCGGCAATGGTCAGCCATGGTCTTCAGCCCGCCGGCGCGAAGGCCATGGCTGCTCGCGGCGGAATTTCCGACGATTTTCGAGATCAATGGATTAGACTGCGTTTGACCTGCTTCGGAACGTCAGTCGCTGGTCGAACTCGACACCGCTGGTGCCAAGAGCATCGTGCGCTAGAGGTCGGGACAGGATCGGTTAATTTCGTTGTCCAAGGCGTCGATGAACTTTTCCGAGGCCTCGTTAACCAGGGGCGCAAACAAAGCATCGATCTGCGACAGCAAGCTGAAAATATTGTGGAACGCCATGGCGATAGCCTTGCTGCGTTCGACCCGGACCTTGAAGCGGGTCGCTGGCATTCCAGGCGGGGCCTTATAATGTTTATCCCACTTCGTCTTGATGGCGCGGGTGAACCGATTGCCGCCACCGGTGCCAGGTTTCGCCCTGAATTTTTCGAACTTCTTCTTTGCCGATTTGGCGAGCTTGTATTTCATCATCACTTCGAAGATGGCCTCGCCGGTTTCCTCACAAATCTTTTTCTGCGACATTTTGCGACCGGTCTCATCGATGATTCGGTCCCACGGCTTTTTTTTCAACAGGCTGTCGACGCACTGCTTCTTCGCCCAGGTCTCCTTATCCATCTTTTCGCCGGTCACGAACTTTGCGACCGAGCACATGGCGGCCACGGCCGTGGTATTGGGAACCTGACAAGCTTTTGCGGATGTGACGCTTTCGAACAAGGATCGCTCCGTCGCCGCAGGGCAGGTCCAGCATGTGCCCCCTTCGATGGGGTCGTAAAAAGCCCGGCCCTCGCACTTTAAGCCCTTCGGAGGTTTCTTCTGTTTTGTAGCCTTCCTGAATCCGAATTCGGGTGGCAGGGTATTGGCACAGTCGGAACTGGCGAATTTTGCACGTAAGTCCTTGAGTGCTTTCCCGGCGTCGATCTCGACCTTGAACTCTGCCGACATGATGGTCTCGCCGGTCTCTATGGCGTCGAGCAGCGTTCCGGCAACTCCCATGGGCCCGCAAGCGAAGCCCGCCTGCATGTAGGGAACGCAGCGCGGGTTTGGGTCTTTCCCGGTGGCGAGTTTGCCGGCCCACTTGTAGATGTTGGCGTTGTCACGACAAACCCGTTTCTGCTTGGTGTTGACGTTCTTGAGCAGCGACTTCAAACCGTAGAGGAACGGCGACTTTCCCTTGCCGATCTTGACGCAGGTATGGCTGTCGAAGTCCTCGCCGAGCCCCTTGTTGCACGACGGCACTCGCTCACCCAATGTGCAGGGGCGGTCGCCTTCCTTGCCGCACCTGCCCCTCTTAAAGCACTTTGGACCGTAGGCGATGTGGCCTTTGTCGCAGATGTTGGCCAGACGGATGGTGCATGACTTTTTGTGGGTAACGCCGACCAAGGTCGATCGGTCATAGCCCGTCGGGCAGGACCAGCAGGTGCCCTTGCCGATGTCCAGAAACTGGCCCTTGGGGCAACCGAGCTTGTTCACGAAAGCGGCGGCGCGCCAGACTTCGGGAACCTTCTTGTAGCACGCGCGCCTGTCACTCCCCTTGAACTTTCGGTCGTGGCGCCAGCCCTTGGCGCAGCGATAACAGTAGAGGTTATGGAGGCTGATCCATTGGCCCTTGGGACAGATTCCGAGCCGCGCCTTCTTGTATTTTTTTGGTTTCCTGTTGTTCCGGTAGGCGAGCCGCGTGCAGGCCTTCTTCTTATCGGTGACGGGGAACACCGTGCGCTTGAGGCCCTTGGGGCACGACCAGCATTCGCCGCCGTTACGGGGGTCCAGGAACGTGCCCTTTGGGCAGGCTTTGGGCTTAGCGTGCCGGGTCGCCTTGGCGAAGGTGCATTTGACCTCGCCGTGGCCACCACACTTGGGCGCGGCGGCGGTGCTCGATGATAAGCTAACAGCCAGACATCCAATCGCACCGATGATTGCGATTGTTATGCGGTATCTCCCATACATGGCTCATCCCTCGCGCCGAACTGCCGGGCAATAATTTTCGCATTATAACATAACCATAAATATTTTATGGTAATTTGATTTTAGCCCCCATGGGCATGAATCTCGATCGGCCACCCGTAATCGTGATGTTCGATGTTGGCGATGCGGAGCCCCTTTGACGACTCATGATATTGGTCCGCTGTTGGGGACGGAGCGGAAGGTTTGCCGACCAATCTCCGTTGCGCCGGTTGCGCCGATGCGCCTATGGTCGTGCGTCCCTTGAGACCACGACAGGCACCATATGAAACTCGCCCGCACCATCCGCCTCGACGTTTCCGACGCCAACGTCTTCCCGCTTGCCGCCAAACCCGGCGAATGGGCCGTCACCGGCACCTTTGCCTTCGCCGACGCCGATCCCCAGGGCTGGGACGGCAAACAGAAAATCGCCTTCCGCGACGGCTGGCTGGGCACCGAAAGCTTCGGCCGCGCGACCTTTGTCCAGGTCACCACCATCACCGCCGAGCGCTACGAAGAGACGGTGCGCCGCCTCGCCGGCCACATCTTCGAGACTTACGGCGCGCCCGGCATGATCGATGCCCTGGCGGCGGCCCGGCACGAAATCGGCGACATGGCCGGGCTCTGCGATCACCCCGTCGGCACCCTGCTGGCCATGGAACGGCGCGCCGATGCGCGCTCCATCACCGAACGAACCCGCATCGTCGCCCCGCCCGGCGCGGAATTTCATACCCGCATCTGGGCCATCGAGGACGATGCGCCGGAACTTTAAACGGACCGAACCGGTTGAGAACCTTGGCGCGGGGTTCATTCTCGGCGGGACGTGGCCATGGTTACAGGATAGAAGATAGAGAATGTGATCCGAAAATCTATATTATTATCTAAAATTTTATTATTAGGTTGATTTTCTTATTAAAGTATTATATATTCGATTCCATGCGCTGCGGAACATTGGCAGTTGCACGCTATTTTACATTGTGAAGATGATTCCGGATCGGCGGTTGCCGGGCTGGAGAACCACCGGGACCGATGCGCAGACGTTGGGCTCGGGGTATTTGGAAACCGGACAACCCGGCGGGCGCGCTTGGTTACGCCTGTGACCGGCGGGCGCGATTTGGAAGGGCCCTATTTTCTGTCATTTCCGCTTTTCTGTCATTCCCGCGGACGCGGGAATGACGATGGAGGTACGGCGCTGAAAGGTTTCATAGGTCCATCACATGGTGACCGCGGCGACTTAACGGAACGGCGTCAGCGCGATGTGATCCCCCGGCGGGAGGGCACGGCAGATCGCGGCCTTGGTCAGTCACATAGGTCTCGATGTTCTGGGACCGTCGCCGCATGCGAGGCCGCGTAAGCCCGGGTTGTTCCCCGGAGCGAGCCCGGCCTTCCCCAGACCTCACGCCGATACGCACGGAGAGTCCGCGACAGCTTTAAAAAATGTCAACTTATGCTAATCATTGCGAACTTTTTCACAAAAACCACCGCAAAAGCGGACATGCTAAAGCCTTGATTTTATTGAGAACCGGCCGAAAGGGTTAACGAAAATGCGTACTTTTGCTGACTAATGGATACCAATGAGTACTTTTCGTACGGATAAACCCATGGCGGCGCAACTGAAGGCTTTGACCAGCACCCTGAACGGGTTACCATAAGCCCATGATTCGAAACTGGAATCCCCGCCTGGCCTTGATCCTTTGCGGTGTCGTCGTGGCCGGATGCGCCGGTCAGGGCGGGTCCTGGCAGAAATCAGGCGGCAACGCCGATCAATGGGCCGTTGACCGGGCCACCTGCCAGAGTTATGCGCGCCGCGAAGCCGAAAGCGACTACCGTTCAGAGGTCACCTTCGGCGCATCGGGGGGCGTTAATGACGCCGCCGGGTTCAACTCGCTCATGCGCCGCCACGACGCCGGCCGCAATTCTCAGGCGCTTTATGAGAGCTGTTTGAAACGCAAGGGGTATCGGCGAACAAAACCGGTGTCCGCAAAACAGACAAAGGTTTAAAAAAAAACGGCGGCCCGGGGGCCGCCGTAATTTCTCGGGAGAGCGTAAGTCTTCGAAGATCAGGCGGCGCGGCGCAAAATGGCGTCGACCAGATCGGGTTTCGCCACCGGCGCCTCTTCGGCCACGGCGACGGCTGTCGGCAGTTCGTTCCCGCCGGGGTACCGGCCGGCGACAACGTTCTCAATATCACCGCGCGTCAGGCCGATATCGCTCAGCATCCGGTCGTCCATGCCGGCCAGTTCACGGCGGACACGGGCCCGGGATAAAGCGCCGCGCAGGGCATTGGTGAGGCGGTTCCAGACACGGCCGAGGAATTCGCCAACGGCAATGTCGTGCGCCTGGCGGGCATCGGCGATGGAGTCATAAAGATGACGGTGCGGCACCGCTTGATGGGGGAAGAACACCAGGCTCTGGCGATCCGTATGCATGCTCATTTGCTGAACCATGATAAATTCCTTTCTTTTTCTTGCTCTTCGGTTCCGGGGGCGCCTTGCCGATTAGCGTCGCGTTCCCGTTCTTGTGTTGATCTGATGAACACAATATACGCCCAAAGGCGGCACGTGAGGCGTGGTATTGTTGCGATGCAGCAATCGAAAAAATGCATGCCTCAATGCATGCCTCCCAGGGGACTAAATCGGGGACTAAATCGGGGCTCAAATTCGGGCCTGAATCGCTGCCTTGCCAGCCCGGCGCGGCAATTCTAGCTTGGAGACATGATGAACCTATCCGCACCCCCATCCCTATCCCAATTGCTTGGCGATTGCGGTTCCGGATTATCAGCCGATGACGTTGCCGGCCTGGTTCAAGGGGTTGCGGCCGCGCCGCCGGGCCCGGCACCCGATTTATGGCATCAATTGATTGCCGAGGCCCCCAGCGCCGATCTACGCCACGCTCTGAACACCTTGCTGGGCGAGGCCCGGGCGAGCAATCACGGCCTTGATGTGACGTCAACGCCGCCGGAACGCGTGGCTGAATTGCGCGCCGAATTGAAACGCCGCGGCCTGGACGGCTTCATCATCCCGCGCGGCGATGAACATCAAGGAGAATACGTTGCCGCGCGTTCGGAACGTCTTGCCTGGTTGAGCGGGCTGACCGCCTCGGCGGGACTTTGCGTGGTCTTGGAAAATGCCGCCGCCGTGTTTGCCGACGGGCGTTATACCCTGCAGGCGGAAGCCCAGGTCAATGGTGAGATTTTCCAACGATGCCATTTGACGGATCAGCCGCCGACGGATTGGATTGCCGAACATCTGCCGAAAGACGGAAAGCTGGGGTACGATCCCTGGCTCGCGACACCCGGGCAGGTGACCCGGTATGGCGCCGCCTGCCGCAACGCCGGCGGCGAACTGGTGGCCGTTGATACAAATCCCCTGGACGCCGTGTGGCGCGATCAACCATCGGCCCCGCTGGCGCCGGTCTGGCATCTGGACGATGAGTTCAGCGGCGAGACGAGCGCCGATAAATGCCGCCGGGTATCGGAACAATTGCAAACCGCCGGCATCGACGCAGCGCTTCTGACGGCGCCTGATTCCATTGCCTGGTTGTTGAACGTGCGGGGCGGCGACGTGCCGTTCACACCCTTTGCGCTGTCCTTTGCCATTCTCCATGCGGACGCCTGCGTTGATTGGTTTGTCGATGCCCGCAAGCTCACGGCCGGTGCCCTGGCGCCGAGCGACAACCAGGGCGACAACCAGGCCGACAACCAGGGAGGCAACCGGGTCCGGGTCCGGGTCCGGCCCGCACAGGACCTGGGCGCGGCGCTCGATGAACTGGGTGGCGGCAACAAGAAAGTCCGGCTGGACCCGGCGTCGTCGCCGGCCTGGGCGTCGGACCGTCTGAAGGCCGCGGCGGCGCGCATCGACACCGGCGTGGACCCTTGCCAGCTCATCAAGGCGCGCAAGAATTCGGTCCAGCTGGACGGCATGCGGGCCGCCCATCTGCGCGACGGGGTGGCGGTGACCCGGTTCCTGGCCTGGCTGGATGCCCAGAAACCCGACGCCGGCCTGACGGAAATGCGGGCCGCGGATCAATTGGAGGGCTATCGGCGGGAGAGCGATCATTTTCAAGGTTTGAGTTTTCCAACCATCGCCGGCTCTGGTCCCCACGGCGCCATCGTCCATTATCGGGTCAGCGAACAGACCAACCGAACGCTCGGCCGTGGCGAATTGTTCTTGGTCGATTCCGGCGCCCAGTATCTGGACGGCACCACGGACATCACCCGCACCATCGCCATGGGCCCGCCGACGGTGGAAATGAAGCGCCGCTTTACCCTGGTTTTGAAGGGCCACATCGGGCTGGCGGAAGCCCGCTTTCCGAAGGGCACGTCGGGCAGCCAGTTGGACATCCTGGCCCGGCACGCGCTGTGGGCGGAGGGCCTGGACTACGACCACGGCACCGGCCATGGGGTCGGCAGTTTCCTC
>Ga0114932_10001463_pt1 | contig 26712 bp, 23 predicted proteins | sample 2SBtaG_2_FD_87286 | JGI IMG/M metagenome (GOLD analysis project Ga0114932, IMG submission 87286) | Deep subsurface microbial communities from Kolumbo volcano to uncover new lineages of life (NeLLi) - 2SBTROV12_ACTIVE470 metaG | ecosystem: Environmental > Aquatic > Marine > Volcanic ...
AATTCGGGATGCTGCCCCACGGCCAGGGGTGGCAGGATACCTTCATTGTCTTCATCTTCATCGTCTTTACCCTCGAGATATACTTTCAGGAAACCATCGAATTTCATCACTTCACCGGTAGCGGTGAGGGTTTCATTGTTGGTGGAAATATTGATCCTGGCAATCGTCTTTTCGAATTCGGCATCGCTCATTTGTGAGGCGATGGTCCTTTTCCAGATCAGTTCATAGAGCCTGCGGGTCTCTTCATCGGCCACTGTATGATTACTCATATAAGTAGGCCTGATGGCTTCGTGGGCTTCCTGCGCACTCTCATTCTTGTTCTTGAATCTGCGGGGCTGGTAATATTCTGCGCCATAGCTCGAAGCCACTTCCTTATGTATGTCCTGCATGGCCGTATCGCTCAGGTTGATACTGTCGGTACGCATGTAGGTGATCTTACCGCTTTCGTATAATTTCTGCGCCAGCAACATGGTCTTGGTTACGCCATAGCCCAGTTTACGGGCCGCTTCCTGTTGAAGGGTAGAAGTGGTAAAAGGAGCGGTAGGCGTTCTTTTAGATGGTTTTACCGTTACATCGGTAACAGTGTAAGTGGCATCTTTACAGCCATTGAGGAAAGCTTCGGCAGATTCCTGAGAGGCCAGCTTGGCCGGCCCATCTGCCTTGAAAGCGACCGGCTTACCATTTATATCTTCGGCGGCAAATAAAGCCTCTATTTTAAAACTGCTTTCGGGAACGAACTGGTTGATCTCTCTTTCCCTTTCCACGATAAGTCTTACGGCCACACTTTGTACCCGGCCGGCGCTGAGGCTGCGCTGCATGCCTATTTTACGCCAGAGTACCGGACTCAGTTCAAAACCCACCAGCCTGTCCAGCACCCGACGGGCCTGCTGGGCATTGACGAGGTTCATGTTTATTCTCCGTGGGTTTTCCACCGCTTTTTTAATGGCTGGTGCTGTAATTTCATGAAAAACAATGCGTTTGGTGGTTTTGGGGTCCAGCCCCAATACTTCGGCCAGGTGCCAGCTGATGCTTTCCCCTTCACGGTCCTCATCCGATGCCAGCCATACTTCATCGGCCTTTTTGGCCAATTGTTTCAGTTCACGGACTACTTTTTCTTTCTCGCTGGGAACAATATAACGGGGCTGATACTGGTTATTCAGGTCAATGCCCATATCGTCTTTTTCCAGATCGCGGATATGGCCATAACAACTTTTTACCTCGAAATCTTTTCCAAGGATATTTTCAATTGTCCTGGCTTTTGCCGGCGACTCAACGATCAATAAATTCTTTGCCATGTAATGCAATATTAGGCCAAACCTGCAAAATGCAAAAAATGTTGAAAAAAAGGCGATTATAAACGGTTAACCAAGCAGAAAGCTGGTAATTTCCTTCATCACCCGCTGATCGCGGTATATTTTATTGTGTCCCAGCCCTTCTGTAACCAGGAAGTGCAGGTTGGGGAGGGGGTGTTCCCGGGACGGAAGGGTGTCTTTAAAAGGACAGATACGGTCATGCTGGTCGTGCACCCATAAAATGGGGATAGGTAACTGCCGAACCGCCCGGTTAACGGAAAAATGACTGATGGGCCGGTTGGCGATGGATTCGATGATGGTTTCCAGGGCTGCCTGCGTCTCTTTTTTGATATTCAATAAACGGCAATATTGCTGGAACGCCCTGGAGGTCTCAGTGGCAGGGGCGATCAATATCATTTTTTTGTTATGATTATCAGGCATCTCTTCCATGGCCAGGGAAATGGCCAATGCACCCAGCGAATGCCCGATGAATCCGTAAAAAGGGCCGTACAGGGCTTCCACCCGCAAGAGCATGTTTTTGTACAGTATGGCATTGATCATTTTGCCATCGCTTGTGCCGTGTGCAGGAGCGTCGAAAATGAAAACTTCAAAACCTTCTTTGAGTAAAGGCTGTACATATTGCTCGAATTTATAACCATAACTGCTGAACCCGTGTGCTACCAGCACTTTCCGGCCTGTACCCTGCGCAGGTTTCCAGTGAAACCCACGAACAGAGATGCCTTCCAGTTCAAAGGAAAGGCGGCTTGCTTTGTGAAAAATGGGCGGAACCTTATTGCCGGGTTTTTTAACATAGGGAGTACAGAAAAAGCGGAATGCCGATTCGGCTGCTTTGCGGGGAGATAATAGCCCAATGGTCTTGAATTTGGTTTTATAATAACCGATCACAACTCTTTGTGCTAATTTCATTTCCATATATGTACAAAGATATGAAGGTTGTGATCATAGGTTCGGGTAATGTGGCTGCAGTGATGGGGCGGCTTATGCATGCTGCCGGCCATGAAATTGAACAGGTCTGGAGCAGGCAGGAAGCGCATGCCGCATCGCTTGCACAGCAATTGGATGCAGCCGCGGTTACAGACCTGAAAGCTTTGAAGCCCGATGCCGATCTCTATTTGCTGGCCGTGAGCGACACAGGTCTGGAACCGGTTGCTCAGCAACTCAGGTTACACAACGAACTCATTGTGCATACGGCAGGGGCTGTTTCCAAAGAAGTGTTGAAGCCTGTAAGCAGCCGTTATGGCGTACTGTGGCCCATGAAAATGATCCGTAAATCCATGCAGACAATAGACCCTGTGACTATGGTAGTCGATGGCAATACTACAGCAACACTCGAAAGCATCGAAAAAATCGCAGGAATATTTACCAATGGTATTATCACCCGCGCCGGGGATGCTACCAGGGAACGCATGCATTTGCTGGCGGCCATTACATCCAACTTCACCAACCATTTATACCACTTAGCGGCCGATTATTGTGCGGCGGAACAGATCGATTTTAGTCTTTTTTATCCCATCATTGCCGATACAGCCCGGCAGATACAGTCGTTTCACCCGAAGGAGGTACAGGCAGGGCCTGCTTTCCGCAATGATATCAGCACCCTGCAGAAACACGAAGCTTTACTGAAAGATTATCCGTCGTTACGCAAAGTGTACGAAGCCCTGAGCGAGAGTATCCTGCAGCAGTTTGGTCATGCTAACCGCTAAAACAAACGTTTCCGGCAGGGTCTTTTGCCTTTTTGTTCGTTTTCAGATACTTTTGCACCGGAAAATGAAACTATGTACACGATCAAGGTAAAGTTTGAGCAGCGGGGACTGGAGCCGGTTATATTGAACAACATCAAGGCCGATCAGAGTTTGCTGGAGGTATGCCTGCACAATGGCATTGAATTACACCACAATTGCGGCGCCGTATGTGCCTGCAGCACCTGTCATCTGTATATAGAAGATGGCATGCACCTGCTGGAAGACCTGAGCGATAAGGAGGAGGATTTCATTGATCGTGCCGTTAACCCGCGCATCAATTCACGCCTGGGATGCCAATGTGTATTGCAGGAAGGAAGTGTAGGAGAGGTAAGTATCACAATCCCCGATCAGACGCAATTTTTAGGAGAATAAAAATATAATTTGTCAATTTGATAATTAGACAATTCGACAATTTCGTATCACTTTTCATTGTCGAATTATCAAATTGACGAATTGTCTAATTAAAAAGTTATGAGTCATTTTGAACCGCCGATCCACTGGAACGATCATGAAGACATTGCCATGAAGCTGTATGAAAAGTTCGGCGATGATTTCACCGAGGCGAAAATATATCGCATCCGTTTCACCGAGCTGCTGGAGTGGATACTGGAACTGCCCGGTTTCGAAGGAACCCGTGAACAGAGCACCGAAGGGCACCTGGAAATGATACAGAGCGCCTGGGTTTATGAATGGCGCGATAACCAGAAATAACAGATACTTCAATTTTTTTGCATGCTGGAACGCTTCAAACCCATTACTGCTTTTGTCTTTGATGTAGACGGTGTACTTACCGACGGCAGCCTGCTGGTATTGCCCGGCGGTGTGATGGCGCGACGAATGAATATCAAAGATGGTTATGCATTGCAACTGGCTGTGAAGAAGGGATATAAAGTGGCGGTTATTTCCGGAGGAAATTCCGATGAAGTAAACGAGCGCCTGAATAAACTGGGTGTAGAGCATGTATGGATGAAAGTGGAAAACAAAGTGGAGGTGCTAAAGGCATTCATGCATAATCACAATATTAACAGCACCCAATTGTTGTATATGGGAGATGATATCCCCGATATAAAAGCCATGGACCTGGCAGGCCTGCCTTGCTGCCCTGCCGATGCTGCACAGGAGATCAGGAAGAAATCATTGTATGTATCCCGGCTCAAAGGAGGCGAAGGCTGCGTGCGGGATGTGATTGAGAAAGTGATGAGGCTGCGGGGTGACTGGAATGAAGACTTCAGCATCAGGGCCCAATAGTTCATTATCTTGCATAGCATACATACCCAATTTGAAACTCATTACTGCTTTTTTCAGACTGGTGCGATGGCCGAACCTGGTGTTCATCGTGCTTACCCAAATGCTGTTTGAATACTGCATTTACAAACGTATCTATATAGGAGAAGCCAGCCAGCCGGACGATACCCGCCAATTCATTTTTCTGGTCATTGCTTCCGTAATGATAGCGGCTGCAGGTTACATCATCAACGATTATTTCGACCTGAATATTGATCAGGTAAACAAGCCCGGTAAAGTGGTGGTGAATGTGATCATCAACCGGCGATGGGTGATTTTCTGGCACATGTTCCTGAGCCTGCTGGGGCTTTTCTTCAGTTTTGCAGCGCTTCCGCTGAACAACTACTGGCACCTGGTACTGGCCAACCTGGCGAGCATTATATTGTTGTGGTTTTATTCCACCAATTTCAAAAAACAGTTGCTCATAGGCAATATCCTTATTTCCTTATTGACGGCATGGGTGATCATGATCCTTTTCCTGTCCAAGCAACCTTTACAACTGAATCATATACTCGCCGTCAAAACAAATGAAGTGCGTTTTTTCAGGCTTACCATTGTTTATGCCGCATTTGCTTTTATCATATCGCTGGTCAGGGAAGTGATCAAGGATATGGAAGATGTGGAGGGTGACAGGCGTTACGGGTGCCGCACCATGCCCATTGTATGGGGTATCAATGCCAGTAAAGTGTATGCCGCAGTTTGGCTGATCGTACTCATTGCTTCGTTGCTGGTTCTGCAGTTTTATGTTCTGCCGTTCGGCTGGTGGCTCAGTGTGCTGTATTGTATCGTATTGATCATTGCCCCACTGGTATGGATATTGCTTAAATTATTCAAAGCCAATTCAGCCAAAGATTTTCATACACTCAGTACCATCGTAAAACTGGTGATGATGACGGGTATATTGTCGATGGTGTTTTTTGGATTTTATTTATGACGAAGACTCCTATCATACTGGCCTCACGATCTCCACGCAGAAAAATGCTGTTGGAATGGGCCGAGATTCCATTTGAAGTGATCGTGCAATCTACCGATGAAAGTTTCCCCGAAGGAATGCCGGTAACCGAAGTGCCCATACATATTGCCAGGGGCAAGGCAGAAGCAGTAAAGCAGTACGTGCAGGAAGCTTATCATGGTGAATATGCAGGAAGTACCATCCTGGCGGCCGATACCATTGTGGTATTGGATGGGCAGGTGATTGGTAAACCCTCTGACCGCGATGAAGCGATCCGCATCCTTCAATCGCTCTCCGGTAACACACACCGGGTGATCACCGGCGTAGTGATCCTGCATAGTGAAGGTGAAATATCTTTCTCAGATGTTACTGAAGTCCATTTTCATCACCTGAGTCCTGATCAGATCATCTTCTATGTAGACAAATACCAACCCTACGATAAGGCCGGCGCTTATGCCATCCAGGAATGGATTGGTGTGGTGGGGATACAACGTGTGGAAGGCGACTTCTATAATGTAATGGGGTTGCCGGTGAGCAGGGTGGTGAGAGAGTTGTCAAATCACGTATTTTCCGCAAGCCATTAACTTCTATTTTGCCTGTTTAATGAACAGGTATGAACGAGCGGTTGTTGCAATTCATCTGGCAGTTCCAGTATTTCAATGTGAAGGAGTTGTTTACCACGCAGGGAGAAAGGGTGGTGATAGAGCGTTGTGGTATGCTGAACCTGCACCAGGGGCCCGATTTCTCGGAAGCATGGATACATATCGGGAATACTACCTGGGTGGGCGCTGTAGAACTGCACCTGCTTGCGTCTGACTGGAACAGGCACCGGCATTATGATGACCCATATTATCAAAAGATCATCCTGCATGTAGTATGGGAAGAAGATGAATTATTGTTCGATGGTTACGGGAACAGGATACCTACGCTCGAACTGAAAGATAGGATCGCTGCTTCTCTGTTGCAGCGTTATCGATGCATCATGGATAATCCCATGCCTGTTTCCTGTGCTTCTTTTTTACCTGCACTCACCCCACTGGCATGGTATGCATGGAAAGAACGGCTGGCTGCTGAAAGACTGGAACAGAAAGCCATGCAGGTACTCGAAACATTGCAGCAATGCAATGGCGATTGGGAAGAAGTCTGCTGGCGTTCTATTGCCGGCAATTTCGGAGGTAAAGTAAACCGCATATTGTTTGAACAGGTGGCAACTGCATTGCCAGTGCGATTGCTGGCGCGTCATCGCAATCGCAGAACACAACTGGAAGCCCTTTTAATGGGGCAGGCCAACCTGCTGGGCCATGCAGGCAGGGATGCGTATGGACTTTTGCTGCAAAGGGAATATGCATTCTACAGGAATAAATACAAGTTGGTACCATCCGCTTTGCCGGCGGCTTTTCTGCGTATGCGACCTGCATCGTTTCCCACGATACGGCTGTCGCAATTAGCAGCATTGTTCCATCGCTGCCCTTCATTCTACTCATTGTTCTGCGAAGCACGGTCTGTTGCTTCCTTGTCAACTGTATTTGCAGATATCGCAGCAGATGATTACTGGAACACGCATTACCACTTCAAAGAAGAAAGTAAATCGCAACCCAAATACCTTGGCCGGTATATGGCCGATAACCTCATCATCAACACGGTGATCCCGCTTTTATTTGCCCATGCCACTTATCATAACGCTGCACATCAAAAAGCCCACCTGCTTTCCTGGTTACTGGAATTGCCAGCTGAGCAGAACAGGATTACCAGGGAATGGCAGACCATGGGCATAACCATCCACTCAGCGCTGGATTCACAGGCGATGACGGAACTCAGTAATCATTACTGCGCAAAGAAAAGGTGCCTGGTATGCGCGGTGGGCAATAAAATACTCAATGCCGGTTAAAGGTTACCAGTAGAAAGCGATATCGAGCGCTACATCGGGATGCAGGCTTCTTTCAACAGGACAGGTGCGCGCCGTTCTCTCGAGGATCTCTTTTGTTTTTTCATCTACATGCAAGCCGGCAGGCATATACATGTGTGCTACGATCTTGCCAACGCGACGAGGGTCGCTTACCATTATTTTGGTTACATCCACACGGGTCCCATCCAACTCAATATTCATCGTTCTTGCCTTGATGGCCATGGTAGTAATCATACAGGTGCCCAAAGCTGTCGCTACAAGGTCGGTAGGAGAAAAACGTTCTCCCTTCCCCTGGTTATCGGTAGGCGCATCGGTTTCTATAACAGTTCCGCTTTGCAGGTGCGTAGCAGTGGTACGCAAATCACCTTTATAAATAATTTGTGAAGTCATTGCATCAAATTTGCCATAAATTTACAGCTATCAAACCAAACGATGTGAAGAAGCTAATTTTTATTCCGTTCATACTGGGTTCCATGATCGTATCGGCGCAACAAAAGCAGCTTTCGAAAGAGACCGCTGAAAAGGCGCAAAAAAAAGCTGAGAAAAAAGAAAGAATCAATCAATTAATCAAGCAGGAAGAAGAAGGGGCGCTCATCTACCAGAAACAGAATGCTTATGGCTTCAAATTCAACACCGATGGATGGGGTATTTTTTATGAGCATGGTAAATACAAGACCATCACTACTACTAATATTTGGTGGATGGAGTTTGGCGAACACAAACATCCCAAAGAAGATAAAAGCGCTGCTTTCAACAACAATGGATCGGGCTTCACCATCATCTCCAATTATGTGTATGGTAAGCGCAATAACTTTTATAATTTCAAACTGGGCTTCGGTCAGCAGAAACTGATCGGCGGCAAGGGTAATAAAAATGGTGTGGCTGTGTCGGCCATTTATGGCGGCGGTATTACTGCCGGATTACTTAAACCTTATTATCTCAACATACTGAATAAGTACGACGGCAACAAAGCGCAGAGCATCAAATACAATGGCAGTAACGATAGCCTGTTCCTCGATCCTACGATCATTACCGGCAGCGGCGGGTTTTTCAAGGGATGGGGTGAAGTGCAGGTAGTGCCCGGAGCGCACCTGCGTACTGCATTGCGCTTCGATTATGGCAGGTACAATGAATTGCTTTCGGCCATTGAAGTGGGACTGAACGCGGAATATTATTCCCAGAAAATGCCTATCCTGGTGCAAGTGCCCGATAAAAGCTTCTTTTTCAACGCTTATATAGCCCTCACTTTTGGTAAGCGAAAGTGACTTATTTTTGCATAGAACCAGATTAAGAGGCGTTCCATGCAAGAGTTACCCGTAGTTCCCAAAGTTGATACCAACGATCATAAACTTCAAAAACCCAATTGGCTTCGCGTAAAGCTGCCTATTGGCGCCAGTTATAAGCACGTACGCGGACTGGTGGATACCCATAAATTACATACCATTTGTGAAAGCGGCAATTGTCCGAATATGGGCGAATGCTGGAGCGAAGGCACTGCCACTTTCATGATACTGGGTAATATCTGTACCCGCAGTTGTGGTTTTTGTGCCGTAGCCACCGGCAGGCCCGAACCGGTGGATTGGGATGAGCCGCAGCGTGTAGCGGAAGCCATTCACCTGATGACGGTAAAGCATGCCGTGATCACGAGTGTAGACCGCGACGAGCTCAAAGACGGCGGATCCATTATATGGTACAATACCATCAAAGCGGTCAAGGCCCTCAACCCCGGTACCACGCTCGAAACGTTGATCCCCGATTTCAGGGGCAATGCAGAACAGGTGCAACGCATCATCGATGCTGCGCCTGAAGTGGTGAGTCATAATATGGAAACAGTAGAGCGTTTAACCAGGCAGGTACGCATACAGGCTAAATACCGTCGCAGTCTCGATGTGTTGCGTATGTTGAAAGAAGGAGGCATGCGTACTAAAACAGGTATCATGCTGGGGCTGGGAGAGACCAAAGAAGAAGTGATCCAAAGTATGGAAGACCTGCTTACAGTTGGTTGCGATGTACTTACCCTGGGGCAATACCTGCAACCTAGCAAAAAACATTTAGCTGTTCAGCGTTTCGTGCATCCCGATGAGTTTGCTGAACTGCGTGAAATAGGATATGAGCTCGGTTTTGATTATGTGGAGAGTGGTCCGCTGGTGCGTTCCTCTTACCATAGTGAAAAACACGTCATACCCGGATGGGGAAAAGAAAAATGGATGCAGGAAAAACTTACCACACCAACGCCGACGCCCCTAGTATAGCAGCATCTGCCGATTTAAGGTGACTCACCAAAATCCGCACTTTATTCTGGAACACCTGTATGAGGGTGTTTTCCATGCTTTCGCGTGTAGGTTTCAGTATCATATCACCAGCTTTGGTAAGGCCTCCGAAAAGAATAATGGCTTCCGGACTGGAGAACATGACAAAGTTCGCCAGGGCGATGCCCAATATCTTACCGGTATATTCAAATATCTCTTTGGCCAGTTCATCGCCTTCCATGGCGGCATCGTGTACTGCTTTGGAGTCAATGCTGTCTTGCGGTAGGGCGCGAAGCAGGCTGGGTTTGGGGCTTTTCTCCAGGAATTCCAACGCGGTGAGGCGTACGCCTGTTGCAGATGCATAACTTTCCAGGGATCCTTTTTTACCGGTGCCTTCGTGCAGGCGGCCGTCCGGTATGATGATGGTATGTCCGAGTTCACCGGCAAAACCATCATGCCCGTATATAAGATGGCCATTGGCTACGATACCGCTGCCCACACCGGTGCCCAGTGTGATCATGATAAAGTCCTTCATGCCCTGTGCCGCACCATACATCATTTCACCCAGTGCAGCTGCATTGGCATCATTGGTGATGATCGCGGGTATTTTGAACTTGTCTTCGATCAGCTTACCCAATGGTATAATGCCTTTCCAGGGCAGGTTTGGTGCGTATTCAATGGTGCCGGTGTAATAATTACCGTTGGGGGCGCCTACGCCGATCCCTTTGATGCGGCCTATGCCGCCGGCCTGCTCAATGAAAGGATGCAGGTTGTTGTATAACTCGTCAATGAAACTGTTCACATCTTTGTGAACCCGGGTAGACATATCGTTCGAGAAAAGTATATTACCTACTTCATCTACAATTCCGAATTTGGTGTTGGTGCCACCGATATCAATTCCAATAGCCAAAGGCTCTACACCCTGCGTTTTCTTCACCATGTACAATTTTTTTAATGAGCTCCACTTGTTTTTATATCATAATCAATTCCCTGTGCTTTCAAAATAGCTTTTGAACGGATTGCGTAAAACGCAAGGTAAGCAAAACACGCTACGCCTACCACATAACTATACCGGATGCCCAGTATATGATCCGAAGCTACCCATCCTTGCAGTAAACTCACCAGTCCGCCTCCCATAATCATCATAATGAGCATGCTGCTTCCCTGGTTGGTATGTTTACCCAGACCGGCGATGGCCAGGGTGAAAATACAGGGCCACAGTGTACTGCAGAAAAGTCCAACACTGATGAATGCAAACACACTGGTCTTGCCTTCTGAGAGCATACCGATCACTAATGCTGTAATGCCCATCGATGCAAAGATCAATAACATCCGTGCGGGATTGCCTTTGCTGAGGATATCACCTATGATCATGGCAATGATCACAAAGCCGTATACATAAAAGGAACTGATATCGTGCCGGGCAATAGCATTCACCGCAAGGAAAACGGCAAATGCCAGGTAGGGCATGAGAAAATTAAGGATTTTTTTAGCTCCCATGCTCACACTGAATGCACCCACAGATGCAGTCCAGCGACCCATCATAAGACTGGCCCAATAGAGCGATACAAAGGGTGCGATCTTATCTGTAGGAATGTTCATGTGCTGCCGCATGTATTCGGGCAGGTTGGCGGCGGTGGCCACTTCCACGCCTACATATACAAATATGCCGATCATGCCCAGCCAAAGTTGCGGGTATTGAGTGGCCGAAGACCGGTGCATCACCTGCTTTTCACTGTCGGCCTCGTGTGCTGCCACATCTTCCAGGTCAATTTTATTGGGGATGGATGAAAACTTAAAGAACAACGCCACCAGGATGAAAGCGGCGCCGAGGACGAGGTAGGGCACTTTCACACTTTCGATGCTGGCGGTACCGGAACCGCTGGTAACACTGCCGAAGATGGCAAAGCTTACCAGTAATGGGCCGATGGTGGTACCGAAGTTATTGATACCTCCTGCCATGTTTAGTCTTTGTGAACCAGTTTTGGGATCGCCGATCACAATGGCGAGTGGGTTGGCAGCGATCTGCTGAAGTGAAAAACCTAATCCTACTACAAACAGCCCGGTAATCATCAATGTAAAAGAAGAACTGTTGGCCGCAGGATAGAACAGCAGCGTACCAATGGCCGAGATAAGGAGTCCAAGGGCAATGCCGTTTTTATAACCCATTTTATTCAGCAGGTCGTGCTTAATCATTTTAGATATGCCAAAATAAATAAGCGACCCTATGGTATAGGCTACATAAAAAGCCACAGATACCAGCATGCTCTGCGCCTGCGACAGGTTAAAGGCTTTTTTAAATACCGGAATGAGTATGTCGTTACTCGCGGCTACAAATCCCCAGAAAAAGAAAACAGAAATGAGGGTGCCGAACTGCGACCATTTGGTTTGTTGGTTCATGGTAGACAAGCTGTTTTAGACAGGGGCTGCAAAATAATCAAAAATAAGATGGAAAAATTTAAATACGAGAATTGGATGAATGCTTTTAGTTACTAACTTCAGAGCAAATCTTTCAAAAGCGTCTCATGGAGATCATTCATGTCAGTGCAGAGTGTTATCCCGTAGCCAAAGCGGGCGGATTAGGCGATGTAGTAGGGGCTTTACCCAAATACCAATGCAAAGCGGGGCATGTAGCCAAAGTGGTGATGCCCATGTACCGGACCAAATTCTTATACGACAACGAGTGGACGGTAGATTTCAAAGGAAGTTCCAACCTGGGAAACTGGTTTTTCGACTATACCATTATCAAGGAAACCACTAATAAGCTGGGGTTCGACCTTTACCTGGTAGACATCAACGGGCTGCTCGACCGGCACCGGATATATGGGTATGATGATGATGTGGAGCGGTTCACAGCCTTCCAGATCGCTGTAGTGAACTGGATGAGCAGTTGGGAACACAAACCCCGCGTGCTGCACTGCCACGACTATCATGCCGGTCTGCTGCCCTTCATGATGCAGCATTGCTATGATTACCGGAAACTGGCATCTATCCCCACCGTGCTTACCATTCACAATGCCCAATACCAGGGATGGATGGGGTGGGACCAGAGTAAGTATATACCGCGGTGGGACCTGTGGAAAAGGGGCATGCTGGATTGGAACGGTAATATCAATCCATTGGCATCGGGCATCAAGTGCGCCGATAAAGTAACCACCGTGAGCCATAGTTATATGGATGAGCTGCGCTCGAATTCGAACGGACTGGAAAAATTATTCGAATACGAAAAGGGAAAATGTGTGGGCATTCTCAACGGAATCGATAATGAAGTATGGGATCCTGAAACGGATAAATACCTCGATCATCATTTTTCTGTTGCCACCGCAAAGACAGGCAAGCAGCAGAATAAAGAGTTATTGTGCAGGCGGTTTGGTTTGGACCCTAGCAAACCATTGTTTGTTTTCATTGGCCGGCTCGTGGGCGAAAAAGCGGCCGATGTATTACCCGATGCGATCCGTGTGGCCATCGACCACACACAGGGCCAGGCTTCTTTTCTTGTGTTGGGCAGTGGCGAAACACAGGTGGAATGGCAGTTTCAGCAAATGAAGGAACCTTATGCCGATGTGTTCAATGTGGTGATCGGGTATGATGAAGCATTGAGTCACCTGATGTATGCCGGCGCTGATTTTTTGTTGATGCCGAGCAGGGTGGAGCCATGCGGACTCAACCAGATGTATGCCATGCGTTATGGAACCGTTCCCATTGTGAGAAGTACAGGTGGTTTGCAGGATACAGTGACGGATATGGGCGATCCCGGTGGGTTTGGTATCCGCTTCAACCATGCGAATATTGAAGACATCGACTATTCGATCAGCCGCGCTGTGTCGGTATACCAACACCCGGCGCATTTGGATACCATGCGCAGGCAGATGATGGAAATAGACCACAGCTGGGAATCTGTAGTAGAAGCATACCTGAAGCTGTACAGGTCATTACGATAACCTAATAAAACCCGCTATACGATGAGTACGATTTCAAAATCAGTTCTGGCCGTGATCCTGGGAGGAGGCGCTGGAACAAGACTGTTCCCGCTTACCGCGAGCCGATCCAAACCCGCTGTGCCGATTGCCGGTAAATACCGCCTCGTTGATATCCCTATCAGTAATTGTATCAACAGCGATATCAATCGCATGTTCGTGCTTACCCAGTTCAACTCGGCATCGTTGAACAAGCACATCAAGAATACTTATTTATTCAGCGCTTTCAGTACTGGTTTTGTAGACATACTGGCCGCCGAACAAACACCTGAAAACAGCGGTTGGTTCCAGGGTACCGCCGATGCGGTGCGACAATCGCTCCGGCATATTTCGAACCACGATTTCGAATATGTACTTATTCTGAGTGGTGACCAGTTGTACCAGATGGATTTTACCCAAATGTTCAAAGCGCATAAAGCGAGTGAAGCGGATATCTCCATTGCCACCATTCCGGTAGCAGAAAGGGAAGCTACAGAATTCGGCATCATGAAAACAGACGCAAAGAATTTCATCACTTCATTTATAGAGAAACCCAAAAAGGATGTATTGGCAGATTGGGTAAGTGATACCGGCGCTGAAATGCAGCGGGCGGGCCGTCATTACCAGGCTTCCATGGGTATTTACATTTTCAGTAAAAAAATGTTGTACCACCTGCTCAATGAAGTACATCCCCAGGCAACGGATTTTGGTAAAGAGATCATCCCTGATTCCATTGCGAACTATAAAGTTGTCAGCTTCCAGTACGACGGCTACTGGACCGATATTGGAAACATTTACTCATTTTATGAAGCCAACCTGGCGTTAACACAGGATATCCCGCCATTCAATTTATTCGATCATACTAAAATAGTGTACAGCCGCTCGCGCATGCTGCCACCGGCCAAGATCAGCGGCACTACATTGGAAAAGACCCTGATAGCGGAAGGTTCCATCATCAATGCCAGCAGGCTGGAACAATGCCTGGTGGGTATCCGTTCGCGTATCGGAGCCGGCACCACCATCGTTAACAGTTATGTAATGGGGAATGACGGTTATGAAACCATTGAAGAGATGACCTCGGATGATTTCAAAGGAATACCCAGGATGGGCATTGGAGAACGTTGTTTTATCAAGAATGCGATCATAGATAAGAATTGCCGCATTGGCAATGCCGTTCAGATCAACGGAGGAGATCACCTGGCTAATACAGACCATCCTTTATATGCGGTGAAAGACGGTATTGTGGTAGTGAAGAAGATGGCTATTCTGCCGGATGGTTTTGTAATTGGATAAAAAATGTCTGATCGTCATCCTGAGCGAGCGAAGCGAGTCGAAGGATATGCTGAATGCTCAGGCAGATCCCTCGGCTGCCCCTTCGACTCGCTTCGCTCGCTCAGGGTGACGTTGCTCGGGATGACGATCAGGCATTTTTATTTATCTTCAGGCAGTAAGACAAATTTGGCCATATTGGCTTCATTGAAATATTGATTCGCAAGTTCTTTCGTACGCTCCACGGTAATTTTCTTAACGAGTTGCGGCGCTTCCAGTATTTTTTCGGGATTTTGCTTGCGGAAGATATGCTGTTCCAGTTTGTAACGCCAGTAACTGTTTTCCTTGAACTCGGTTTCGAGGCCGCGGGTTTGTTCGGCTATCACTTTTTCAATGTTCACGGGGGCGATGCCGTTGGACTTGGTATGATTTATTTCATCCATTGTTAGTCCTATCAGCTTGTCTACGTTTTCGGGTGCGCAACCAAACTGTATGCCGATGCTGTAATTGTTTACCGGCTCCCTGCTCAATCCACCCGAAACGCTTACGCCGTACACGCCGCCGGCGTCTTCACGCAGCACTTCCCGCAAACGGATGCCCAATGCTTTACACAACTGGCCAATTTGCAGTTCGTCGAGGTCGTTGAAAGCAGCGCTGTTGCCGGTGAAATACAACCGTACGCTGGCTTTGCTTTCTTTTCCTTTTTTCACCACTTTGTTGATGACGCCTTGCGGATAACGCAGGCCCACGTCTTTCCAACTGTCTTGTTTGCCGGTGGACGGGAGAGAGGCAATATATTTTTCAACCAGCGGCCTGATGCTGTCCAGCGTGAAATTGCCTACAAACGTAAACAGGAATTGCCCGCCGTTAGAGAACCTTTCTTTATAAATATTAAATGCACGGTCAAGTTCCAGTTGTTTCACTGCTTCCAGCGTAACAGGTTTGCGCCTCGGGTGATAATTACCCATTACATAGCCCACTGTATCGCCAAATACACTGGCCGGGTTTTTATCCTTATTCGCCAACTGTACCTGCATCTGCTGCTGTACTACTTTGAACATGCTGCTGTCTTTACGCGGCGCTACAAAATAGCCGTATAACAACTGCATGGCCGTTTCCAGGTCTTTCTTGGTGCTGCTGCCATTCATGCCCTGCATATAATTGCTCATGGAAGGCGCTACAGTGCAGTTCTTTCCCGCCATTTCTTTTTGCAGGCTTTGTATATCCAGGTTGCCCATGCCGCCTGTCAGTGCAATCAATGAGGCGTTGGATGCATTCATATAGTCGGCATCGCTGTAAAGTGAAGTGCCGCCCCAACTGATGGCCGAGAATTGGATATCGTCGTTTTTGAATGTGGTGGGTTTGAGCACAACATGTGCACCGTTCGATAAAGTCCATTCAGTAGTACCAATAGATTCGTATTGTTTCTCGGCTGTTATTTTACCCGGAATGGGTGCAACCGGCAACAACGGACCTGTTGCCATTTTATCTTCATACTTTTTTAACGAGCCCAAAGGTTTGTTCAGTATATCCAATGCAGCCGTACTGCTGATCAGGTTGTTTTTTTCTTTTTCGGGTGCAGTAACGATAATAGAACGATCGGTCTTTTTGATCCACCGGCTAATCAGGCTGTTGACTTCCTGCAGGGTGATGGTAGGCAGGAATTTCTGGTACAATCCATATTCGTATTCAATACCGGGAATGGATTCCTGTTTTAAATAGTTACGTACCAGTTCCTGCAGCAATTCCGCCGATTTGGTCTTGTTGCGTTCTTTATACAGGTTCTCTATGTACGACATGCTGGATTTAACGGCGCGGTCCAGTTCGCTTTGCACAAAACCGTATTGCCTTACCCTTTCATTCTCTGTTACGAGGGTTTCGATGGAAGCGGCAATGTCTTTACCTGTTTTGGCTACGGCCAGCAAACTGAATGCATCTTTATCGCCAATGAAACTACCATAGCTACTGCTTCCGAAAAGGAAGGGCGCATCGGGCTTTTGTGCAATCTCATCCAGCCTGCTGCTCATCATTTGATTGAACAGTCCGCGTACAATGGAGGCACGGTACTCGCTCTCTGTTTTGGCAGCAGGTATTTCCGGTTGGGTATAATAAATCTGCACCACATTATAAGGCTGCTCCGGATCGGTAAGGATGGATACCCTGGTTTCTGTATGAGATGGAATGCTGAATTTTTTCCTTGGTTTGGGATTGACAGCCCTGGGTATTTTCGCGAAATGCTCTTTGATCATCCGCTCTGTTTCCGCTACATCCACATCACCCACTACAATCACTGCTTGCAGATCGGGGCGATACCAGTCTTTATAAAAACTGGTGAGTGTATTGTAATGCGCTGTATCGATATTTTCTTTGGTGCCAATGGGCAGGCGCTTGGCATACTGCGATCCTTTTAACATGACCGGGAAATATTTATCACGGAGCCTGGCATCGGCGCCGCGGCCCAGTCGCCATTCCTCTACGATCACACCGCGCTCTTTGTCTATTTCAACGGGCTCGAAGCTGACCAGGTGTGCCCAGTCTTCCAGTATCTGCAAAGCCTGGCGGTATACAGTAGGACTATCCGTAGGCACCTGTAATTCATATACCGTTTCATCGAAACTGGTGTAGGCATTCAGGTCGGCGCCGAAATTCACGCCGCTTTTTTCAAGGAAGTCTACCAGCTCTTGTTTCTTAAAATGTTTTGTACCATTGAAACACATGTGTTCAACGAAGTGCGCAAGACCTACCTGTTTATCGCTCTCCAGTGTAGAACCGGCATTGACTACCAGTCTCAGTTCCGCCCTGTTTTTGGGTTCCTGGTTTTTACGGATATAATAAGTGAGGCCATTGGAAAGCTTGCCTATTTTAACTTCCGGCGAAACCGGCAGCACTTTGTCTTTTACTGTTTTGTTTTGTGCGGTCAGTTGTACAACAACCAGCAGAAGAACGAACAGCATCTTTGTCCTTTGCATAGAATACCTGATTTAACGTTAAAACTGGGCCGTTAAGATAGGCAAAATAAATGAGGCTCAGACTTCGAGGTACTGCTTCATTTCAGCGGCATAAGTGGCTGCAATGGTAGCGGCTTCTTCGGCAAAATTTTCTTTGCTGCTGGCGAAGATGATGGCGCGGCTGGCATTGACCAGCAAACCACAGTCTTTGTTCAATCCATACTGCGACACTTCTTCGAGACTGCCGCCCTGGAAACCAACACCGGGTACCAATAGAAAATGATCGGGGATGATGGTGCGTATATGTTGCAGGTCGCTGGCGCGGGTAGCGCCTACCACGAACATCAGGTTGTTGGGTGTACCCCAGGAAACTGTTTTTTCCAGTACCTGTTCGTACAGCATTTTTTCGCTAGAAGCCAGGGAGAGTTTTTGGAAATCAAGACTGCCTGCATTGGAAGTGAGGCCCAGTACAATGGTCCATTTGTTTTCGTATTCCAGGAAGGGACGTACACTGTCTTCACCCATGTAAGGCGCTACAGTTATTGCATCAAAGGGCAACACTTCAAAAAAGGTCTTGGCGTATTGCGAAGAAGTATTGCCAATATCGCCTCGTTTGGCATCGGCTATCTTGAAATGGGTGGAAGGAATATAGTGCACGGTTTTTTCCAGGGCTTCCCAACCCTTCAAACCCTGTGATTCATAAAAAGCAGTGTTGATCTTGTAACTCACACAATATTCCAGGGTAGCATCGATGATGGCTTTGTTGAAGGCAAATACGGCATCGGGGTGTGATTGCAGGTGGGGTGGAATTTTGGTGATGTCGGTATCCAGTCCCACCGTTAAATAAGATTTCTTTTGCCGTATTTGTGCTACCAGTTCTGTGCGTGTCATAGATTGCAAAGATAATGGTAAACAAAGCTTTTCTTTGCTGAAAGAACGATGCTTGTTATGAAAAAGGAACCCCTGTATTATGGCAGTTACCTGCACCTGGAAAAGATATTGGATGGCCAGCACCCGGTGAGTTTTGAAGAAGGCCATGCGCCTGCACACGATGAAATGCTCTTCATCATCATACACCAGGCTTATGAACTATGGTTCAAACAGATACTGTTCGAGCTGGATTATGTGATGCATATATTTTCACAGGAAAAGATCAATGATAACTCCGAGGATATGAACCTGGTCCGTCACCGCCTACACCGGGTCATTTGCATACTGGAACTGCTGAACCAGCAGATCACCATCCTCAATACCATGACCCCGCTCGATTTCCTGGAGTTCCGTAACCTGCTCACGCCTTCATCCGGCTTCCAGAGTGCGCAGTTCAGGCTGATTGAGGCGAGATTGGGATTGCAGATCGATCAACGGCATCAGAAAGAGTATTACAAACGTACCAATGAAGGCGGGTTTACCCGGAATGATTATGAACGTATCACAGCCGTAGAAACAGAAAAGAACCTGTTGCAACTGGTGAACGACTGGCTGGAGCGCATGCCTTTCTTTGATACAGAATTATGGCATCAATATAAACCGGCAACAACGAACAATACTACGGATCATCCTTTCTGGAATGATTACCGCGCTATTTATTTACAAGGCCTAACAGAACGTGAGCAAGGCAAGATATTTGATTTCGATTATGTCTTTTTTGAAAAAGCGCACGCCGATTATACTCCGGCGCAACTGGAAACACTGCGCAGTAATTTTTCACCCAAAGCCATGCGGGCTGCTTTGTTCATCATGCTGTACCGCGATTTTCCGGTATTCCAAACATCTTACCAACTGCTTGATGCTTTGATTGAAATTGATCACCTGCTCAGCAACTGGCGTCACAAGCACCTCATCATGGTGCGCCGTATGATTGGCATGCGGGTAGGCACGGGCAATACTTCCGGAGCAGGTTATTTGGAAGGAGCATTGAGCAAACATTATGTGTACCGCGATTTATCGGGCCTTGCTACTTACCTGATCGAAAGAAAAAACCTGCCCAAGCTGCCTATTGAGTTAATGAAGAAGCTAGGCTTTCATCGATGATGTCCACGCACTCCAGTATTTGTTCACGATTGATGAGCAACGGAGGGGCGAAACGGATCTTATCGCCATGTGTGGGTTTGGCCAGCAATCCTTTTTCTTTCAATGCCAGGCAAAGCTCCCATGCAGCATCAGCATTGGCGTGATCGATAACGATGGCATTGAGCAGGCCTTTGCCACGGATGGTGTGGATATAGGGAGAAGATAACTTTGCCAGTTCGCTGCGCATCAATTCACCCATGGCCGCTGCATTTTCTGCCATCTGTTCATCTTTCAATACTTTAAGCGCTTCCATGGCCACGGCACAGGCCAGCGGATTGCCGCCATAAGTAGAACCATGCTCACCGGGTTGGATGTTGAGCATCACTTCATCATCGGCGAGTACGGCAGATACGGGTAACATACCTCCACTGAGGGCTTTGCCGAGGATGAGTATATCAGGACGAACATTTTCATGATCGCAGGCCAGCATTTTACCTGTGCGTGCCAGTCCGGTCTGGATCTCATCTGCAATGAACAGCACATTGTAATGCGAACAGAGTTCGCGCACTTTTTGCAAATAGCCATTATCAGGCACTACCACGCCAGCTTCGCCCTGTATGGGTTCTACCATAAAGGCTGCTACATTTTTATCCTGCAATGCTTTTTCCAGGGCAATGGTGTCATCGTAAGGGATGATTTCAAACCCAGGCATATAAGGACCAAAACCTTTGTAACTGCTGGGATCGGTAGAGGAGGAGATGGCAGCGAGTGTTCTTCCCCAAAAATTGCCTTCCGCAAAAATGATCTTTGCATGGTTCTCTGCAACACCTTTACGGGTATAAGCCCACCTCCTGGCCAGCTTGATGGCTGTTTCACCGCCTTCTACGCCTGTATTCATTGGCAGTACTTTGTCGTAACCAAAATAAGCAGTGATGAATTGCGCATATTCACCCAATAAGTTGTTGTGAAAGGCACGGGATGTGAGCGTAAGCTTCTGCGCCTGTTCAATGAGGGCGCGAACGATTCGGGGATGACAGTGACCCTGGTTAACGGCCGAATAACCGCTCAGGAAATCGTAATAACGTTTACCGTCTACATCCCAGAGAAAAACACCTTCTCCTTTTTCGAGCACAACGGGGAGGGGATGGTAATTATGTGCGCCGTATTTTTCTTCCAGCTGTAAATATGCGCTGGCTGATCCGGATAAAGTAAGTAGTGACATGGTTGTATTGTATGTGATCGGCTTCACCTGAAAAGCATCAACGCCTGTTCAAATGAAAATGATAAAATGAATTGAAAAGATTGCTATAAAGCAAATGCACCTGCGCAGCAGTATTCTATTGAGCTGGATGGTCTAAAAAATCAAGATTGAGGTGCAGGAATCGCATAATAGGGTTTCTGCATGCAAGATACGACAAGGATGCGGTAAAAGGAATAAAAATTTGTATTTTCAGAATATGAAAAAATACTCAAACGTATTGCTTTGTCGTTGTTTGGGCTGATTGCCATTTTCTCTGCTTATGCCTGGATCAGTGGCAAGACTTATCTCTTCAAAGCAGTATGGTACAATTTCGCCAATATCGACGATTATAAAATATTCTCCAATACGACTGTTGGTACCGGCATACCGCAACCCTGGCACAATGCAGTCAATTACAATAAGATCAGTTATCCCGATAGTCTCAATCAACTCCTGGAAGACCTGGGCTCTGTTGGTTTGTTACTCATCAGGAATGATTCGGTGGCTTTTGAAAAATATTGGGATGGTTATAGCGACAGCTCTTTATCGGGTTCTTTCTCCATGGCCAAAAGCATTACGAGTTTATTGATAGGGGTGGCATTAAAAGAAGGGGCGATCAAATCATTGCAGGAGCCTGTTGGCCATTACCTGCCGGAGTTCAACACAGGAATCAAAGCCCGGGTAAAGATCATCGACCTGCTTACCATGAGCAGCGGCTCTGATTTTGATGAATCGTACTGGAATCCTTTGTCTGTTACAACTGACTTGTATTATGGAAGCGATGCCTACAAAACTGCAGTCAATGTAAAAATGGTACAGGAGCCGGGCACGTTGCACCGGTATAAAAGTGGTGATACTCAATTGCTGGGATTGGTACTGGAAAAAGCAACCGGGCAGTCGTTGGGTAGTTATGCTGCTGTTAAATTATGGCAGCCGCTGGGCGCGGAACATCCGGCATTGTGGAGCACGGATCATGAGAACGGACATGCCAAAGCCTATTGTTGTTTCAATTCCAATACACGTGATTTTGCGCGCATTGGCCAATTGATGTTAGACAGTGGCAAGTGGAAGGGCGTGCGCATTATCGACAGCGATTATTATGCTGCATCCATCAAAGCCTGCGGTATCACCGATACCCACGGCAAGCCCTGTGATTATTATGGTTACCAGTGGTGGATCGATCCGTTGCATCCGGATATATTTTATGCAAGGGGCATCCTGGGGCAATACATCATTGTGATCCCTTCAAAAAAGACCATCATCGTAAGGCTGGGTAAAATGACGTCGATGACAAGAGAACATACAGTGCCGAAAGAAGTACGGTGGCTGATTAACTGGGGACTTTCCTGAATGCCTTATTTTCGCACAAAATCACCTGATCGTTGAATCCGAGTGTAGCAGTCGTTATCCTGAATTATAATGGCAGGCATTACCTGGAGCAGTTCCTGCCTTCTGTGCTGGCTTCCACTTACCCTGGTGTAAGGGTGGTGGTGGCTGATAATGCATCTACCGATGACTCGCTTGAATACTTGCGTAGTTCATTTCCGGGCGTGGAAGCGCTTATACATGATACCAATGAAGGTTTTGCCGGCGGTTATAACTGGGCCCTGCGCCTGGTGAAGGCCGACTATTATGTGTTGCTTAATTCCGATGTGTGTGTGACGCCCGGTTGGATTGAACCGGTGATCGGTGTCATGGAAAGCGATGCAAAGATTGCGGCCTGTCAGCCTAAATTATTGTCATACAAAGAGCCGGGTATGTTTGAATACGCGGGTGCGGCCGGCGGGTGGATCGATTCGTTGGGTTATCCTTTTTCGCGTGGCCGGATCTTCGATGTTTGTGAGCCCGATGAGCAGCAATACAATGATACGATCCCTGTTTTCTGGGCATCGGGAGCAGCTATGTTCATACGAGCGGAACTTTATCACGCCATGGGCGGACTCGACGCTTCATTTTTTGCGCACCAGGAAGAGATTGATCTCTGTTGGCGCCTGCAACTGGCCGGGTATAAGATCATGTCGTGCCCTGCTTCGGTGGTATACCATGTAGGGGCCGGCACTTTGCCGCGCGGAGGAAGAAAGGTTTTTTTGAATTTCCGTAATAACCTGTTGATGTTGCACAAGAACCTGCCCTGGAATGAGAAATTATGGAAACTGCCTTTGCGGCTGGTGCTCGATGGCATATCGGCGATAAAGGGATTGTTGCAGGGTGATGTGGATTTTTTTACGGCTATTTTCAAGGCGCATTTTGCTGTGCACGGACTTTGGCTGAAAAGGGGTGGGATACGTAGAAGCGAGCAGCGGCGGCCTTTGCGTGGGTTAGACGGTGTATATGGAGGTACGATTGTGTGGCAATATTTTGTGAAGCGGAAAACTCGTTTCCGGGATATTATTCAAAAGAAGGTTTTATAATTTGTGAAGCCCGCCTTATTTTTGCAAAGCAATCAGAAAATATGTCAAACGAAACGAACAACGTAGGAGAAAAAGATTTTACCAAAAACTGGGTGAATTCATCAAGATTTCTGTTTTACCTGCAGGTATTTTGCATGCTGGCATTTGTATTAGGCGGATGTTATCGTTTGTATCACCAGCGTTATAAAGGCAAGCCCGATATTGAGATCCAGGGAAGTTCCAAGTACACACCGGAGTACAAATAAACACCGGGAGACTGCAAGAAAAATTTGGCTGTTAATCGCAGAATCCTATTTTTGCACTCCCAATTTAGTTCTTAAACAAACAATCGCGGAAGTAGCTCATTTGGTAGAGCACGACCTTGCCAAGGTCGGGGTGGCCGGTTCGAGCCCGGTCTTCCGCTCTAGTCCCGCCTCGAGCGGGATTTTTTTTGTAGTCTGCCCCGGTGGTGGAACTGGTAGACACGCAGGACTTAAAATCCTGTTCGCCGAAACGCGAGTACGGGTTCGATTCCCGTCTGGGGCACATCGCATCAATAAAGACTCTTGTAAATAAATTAATTACAAGAGTCTTTGTATTTCGGGGGAATGATGAACAGAAGGCTACAAGTCCGCTGACGATGCCCATTCCAAGTCCAAATTTGACCCGGATGGCCTATCTTTGTTGTATGGATAAGCGCAGCCATTGGGATCATATCTATCGGCACAAGACACCAGCTCAGCTCAGCTGGACCCAGGAAACGCCCGCCACCTCCCTCGATTTCATCGACACTTTCCGGCTCCCCCGAAATGCCCGGATCATCGACATAGGCGGAGGCGAAAGTCGACTCGCCGAGTTGCTATTAGAAAAGGGCTACAAGGATATCACTGTTCTGGATATCTCGGAAGAAGCCATCAAACGCGCACAAGACCGGCTTGGTGAAAAAGCCGCCCTTGTACAATGGATCGTTGCCGACATTGCCGACTTCGAGCCGCCGCACCCCTATGATCTTTGGCATGACCGCGCCACCTTCCACTTCCTTACTACTGCACCCCAAGTATCCAACTACCTTGACCATGCTCGCACCGCCCTCCCTTTAGGTGGCTACCTCGTCATTGGCACCTTCTCGGACAAAGGACCGGACAAATGCAGTGGTCTTCCTGTCCACCGATACACGGAGGAAACCCTGTCCGGGGAACTACACAATGGCTTCAACAAAATCAAATGCATCACCGAAGACCATGAGACGCCCTTCCACACCGTCCAAAACTTCCTCTTTTGTTCCTTTAAACGCGCATAGCATCTCGAAGTCGGTCATCCTGGTAAGATTCGGGAGATGTTAAACAAATTTGCCGTATCGGGAAAAATAACTCAATTGTATTGTTAAGAATATTAAGGAATAAACTGAGGAAAAGCCGGTTGTCATACCAGTGCAACCTAAAGTCTTTCGCCGAAAGTTGGATCCTTTTGTGTAGCCAGTCATCTACCGGGTCGTACAGGTGTATTACCAATCGTTTTGAAGGTTTGTAAGAGGCTCCTGATGTCCGATATATCCTGCGTTGCTTCGATATACTCTACCTGGTAACCGTTTGATCGAAGATAAACTTCATAATACTTCATCGATGCCCGGTGAAAAGCTATTAGGAAATACGATGGCAGCGGTAGTCAAGCGTAAAATGTTGGATACATAAAGATTATTGGGAAGCAGGCCTGTTCAGGCGCTCATAATTCCGAATGGTTATCCTGCCCGGGCGCAAGGCATGCATCATATTATAAAGACCAAAGAAGGTTCTGTTCAGGTAGATAAAATGTTTCGAACCCCTGTTGGTATTCATAGACCGAACCTGGCTCATGCTTGCATAGCGCTGCCCCATGGCAGCAATCGCTTCAAAAAAACGCTTATCGGAAAAATCAAAAAACTCTTCGTTAAAAGGGCGGGTAAACAAAGTCAGCATATCATGGAAAAGTGTGGTGAAGAAAGCTTTTTCCTTATTCGTGTCGCCCGGCAAAAGAATCTCCAGTTCATAGAGTTTTTCTTCAAAAAAGCGAGGGTTGTTGAGATGGCTGCTTATGGCCAATTCAAAGTAAGGGATATAAAATTCGGGTGGTATTTCTTTGATGCAGCCAAAATCAATGACAATCAGTTCGTGCGAAGCAGATACCAGGAAGTTGCCGGGGTGGGGGTCGGCATGGAGTCTTTTGAGTACGTGCATCTGGTACATATAAAAATCCCATAAGGTCTGTCCCAAAGCATGCAAGCATTCCGGCTCATTGTTGGTGCGTTGTACAAATTCAGAAAAATGTACGCCTTCCATCCAGTCCATTGTCAGAACCTTGTCGCAGGAGTACTCAGGATAGTAACCGGGAAAACGAAGGCCGGGTAATTCCCGGCAATCGTGGGCGAACTGTCTGCTGCGCTCTAATTCGAGAAGGTAATCTGTTTCTTCAAGAAGCTTTTGTTCCACTTCTTCGAAATATTTTGCAGAGCCTTCTTTTTTTATGTGGAACATCTTCATGGCAATGGGTTTTACAATGGCCAGGTCAGACGAGATACTTTCCCGCACGCCGGGATACTGGATCTTCACTGCGAGCCGGCGGCCATTCTTCTCGGCCTGGTGCACCTGTCCGATGCTGGCAGCATTTATGGCTTCCACAGAAAATGTATCGAACAGCGCCTCCGGATTTTTACCGAAGTATTTACGGAATGTTTTCTTTATAAGGGCGCCTGAAAGCGGCGGCACAGAGAACTGCGACAGGGAAAATGTTTCAACATAGGCCTGGGGCATGATGTTTTTCTCCATGCTGAGCATCTGCGCTATTTTCAATGCAGAGCCCTTAAGTGTTTTCAGGCTGTCGTAAATATCGAGTGCGTTGTTTTTGTGCAGTTGCTCTTTTGCTGTTTCTTCATCTTCGAGAGATATCCTGCTGCCGTAATATTGCAGGTAATTGATACCAACTTTAGCGCCGGCTTTTAATAAGTTGCCTACCCTTTCTATTTTTCTTTTCGGTATCTTATCTAGTGTTTTCATATCGTTCTCCTGGCTGGTGTTGCTCGTTAAATGGCAGGGACTTTTTCAGACCAAAGAAATTTTCCCAGGTCGAAGAATTTACCCAGTATAGCAGTATTGATGATTTCAAAACCAAGTTCTATGGATTTTTCTATGTACATGTCTGTCTTCTCAAAGCCGGGTGACCGGTCATTTTTCCAGAATTGCAAGACCGACAGAAAGTGCGCCCATATGAGCTCTGTTCTTGTTTTTTCGCTTACCTGTTTGAGTTTTCCGGGCGCGTTGGCAATGAACCCCTGCTCCTTGAATCCAACCGACTGAATATAAGTATTGAATTGACGGTGTAAAGGTCGCAGTTGCTGCAGTTTATTGGTCAGGGGAGCGCGGAGCAGGTGTAATACCAGGGAGCGGTTCAGCGTCAGGTTTTCGAAAAATACAAAGT